>Ga0065711_1026774_pt1 | contig 60162 bp, 39 predicted proteins | sample Hoacrofraction12_FD_59098 | JGI IMG/M metagenome (GOLD analysis project Ga0065711, IMG submission 59098) | Hoatzin crop microbial communities from Cojedes, Venezuela - Epithelial fraction 12 v2 (version 2) | ecosystem: Host-associated > Birds > Digestive system > Esophagus > Crop | place...
CCGCCCGCCCGCGGGAGAACCGCCCGTTGCCGCGGCGCTCGCGGCGGCGAGGGGAAGCGAGGGGTCCCCCCGCAGCCCGGCCGGGCCGCGAAGCGCCCCTCACGGCCCGTCACGGCTCCTCCGAGGTCGCGGTCTCTGCAGGCCCCGGTGCGGGCCCGAGCTGAGACCGTGACGCCGGAGTTCCCGAGCGTGTGCGTGGAGGACGTGCTGGTGCGTAGGCGCCTCGTGTGTCCCGCCACAAGTTGCGTTAGGATGACGCGAGGGACAGGAGCGGGCCCTTGGAGGAGCCTTCTTCACCGGTGCTCGCAGCTTGTGGGGCGAAACTTGGGGCTGAGGAGCGGAGCAGCGTTTTGCTGGTACAGAGCTCTTGCTGGGGACATCCGCGGATCAGCGGTTAGGTTGGTGGAAGAGGGCCGTGACCGCCGGTCGGGGTCGTTAGCTGCTGGTCGTTGTGATTTTTTCTGAAGTGTTTTGACAGGCTCATGTACTTGGTGGGCTCATATGGTTTATGTTGGGACAGGCTCACTTAGATTGTGAGAAACAGGGGAGGAGAGCGAAGTTTGTGTGATCAGGAGCGTGGTGTGCCGTTGTCAGTTAAGCAGGAACACTGAAAGAATCTAATCTGGCGACAGCCCCGCGTGGAGGCTGCCACACGGCAGGCTGCTTTTTAGCTGGAGATTACCGGGACTGTTAGATACGTTTGACAGGCTGCTGTGAGTGACGTGTTGCATTCACAGGTGATTAATGGTAGGAGACTAACAATGAGGAAGACTGTCTGGGTAGAAGCGAAGTGGCAGACAACTGGGCTTTGAAAAGATGGGTTTGAGTTGAGGTGTATAAATGCATACGACAGGGCTCTACAAACACTTTAAATTTAGTCATGCTACTAGTAATCCCAGGTATAGGTAGACAAAAATTGGGTGACGGTGGAAGAATATTTCTTTTCTGTAGTTCTGGGGTTACAGTTTGCTTGCAGCCTGATCTCTTGGTCTGGATGATAAGCTCTAAAGGCAGGGGATTGCTTATTGAACCATGATACAGAAGGCTTTCAGCCTACTTTAGGTTTGTTCAGAAAATTGTATTTGTTCAGTGAAGAAATTTCTTTTCCCTTTGAGAGCCCCGACTGCCGTTGGATCCATGCTGTCTTGCCTGTGGGATGACTGATAAAATTGTGTAGTTGCTTTTACAATAGTGAGTCCTTGCAGCACATCATTGTAGTAAGTTTTTGGTAGAACCCATGGTTTTGTTCACTGCTTACAGAAGTTCAGCTCCATTTAAAGTGATTGTTTTCTACATAACCGTACCAGGGATAAGTAAGCATGCCGCATGCCGAGAGCTGCACAGCGTGTTGCTTTGGCTGTCTTGTAATACGATTTTTCAGATGACTTGTAACCGACTCCTAATTCCTTTGCACTGCTCAAGATTCACTTACTGATGAATAACGCTGTAGGAGGGAGTTGTGAGTAGGGTGTACATGTTCATGATCTAATAATTTTTGGTGTCCAGCAAGTTTAGTTTCCCTAAGCAAGTGAATAGGTTTAAATTATGAGAAAGATTCAACTAGCAGTACAGTACATGCGGTTGTGCCTTCATGTTTTTCATTGAGAACCAAAGCATGCCTGCTGACTTGATAATTCAAGTCCTGGAAAAACAACTTTATCGTTTTAATTAGGGTTGCTAGCAGTTAGCATTTTGTTGTTGTTGAGATTTCCTTCTTCTCCCTGCTGTACCCCCTTCCCCAGTTTCCTTATCTGGAAAAATCACTAGCAGTAATGAGTCTGTGAATGTAAATTTATTGATGCTTATCTATGTACCAAAAATACAGTTTCTGAGGTAGTTTTTTAGGTTTTCTTGTTAGACACAACATTGTCTGTGACCTTTCCAAATTGTCAGGCACTTATTGCGAAACATGTTTTACTCTAAAGGAGTGTAAAAACCCTAACAGTATATAGTGAATGTACTGAGAAGTTGATTCACCACAATGTTGTCTGAGTAGAGAACTGTGAGTGGGATCCATTCTACTTCCATTTTGTCCTTCTGTGTTTTTTCCTGGTAGAGATATGGGACTTGTAGAGGTTGGGCCAAAACCTGCTGCTGTAAAAGCTAAATGTCGCCATGTGGACCAAGCTCAATGCAAATGAAGAGCTGCCGCGGCCAGCATTAAGTCTGTACAAGAGAAAGCGGTGGGCTTGAAGGCCTGACAGTGCCCACTGCCTGATGCACAGCAGCCTTATGGTGTGCCCGCCACATGGCATGGTCAGGGGATTCTGGAATTGGATTTTGGCCCTGCAGCTGCTTTCACCGAACTAAACTGGCATGCAGTCTTCTACCTGGAAGGGCGCAAGTGTGCAGAAATATTTTCCCTTAAAATTTCAGTGAAACTGTCAGTTTATTCGTAGTTTTCTGTTTCTCTTACGGTGGGATTTGATTGAGGGGCATTGCTTGAGATGTGTTCTGACATGCAAAACTGGGTATTAGCGAAGGTGAATGCTGCATGTTTTTTCTAACAAAGGTCTGTGGGATATATGTAATTCAGCTTTACTAAATTAACTAGAGAGAAGGTAGGAGCTATCCCTTCATATTGCTTTGAACATTCTCCATTTCTTGGCTTGTCCTTAGTTCTCCTGATTTCACGTCATGCATTCCATTCACGCTTTGTTTTCCTTCCTAGATGCTGTATTGGATTTTTTTTGTTTTTGTTACATCATTCCTGTATTGGATAGCCTTAAACTTGGCTTCCTCTAATTACTTCTCATGTTTGCTATTGTTTGCAACGTCTTGCTTCTGAATGTGAAGTTAATAAAGAAGTTGGAAGCACTCATTTCTGTGGTGAAGTTGTCTTTAACTTCTGTCTAGCCATTGTTAAAATTTGTTGATGACTTTTATATACCTTTTTTTTGTTGTCTAGGAACGGTTTCTAACTGGACCAAAATTCCACCACCGCTTTTCAGAAAAGTTGTCATCGTGCTGATAGATGCTTTGAGAGATGACTTTGTGTTTGGATCCAAAGGTAAACAGTTCATGCCATACACTACACAAGTTGTAGAAAAAGGGACATCCTACAGTTTCATTGCTGAAGCAAAGCCACCCACTGTGACTATGCCTCGAATTAAGGTAAGCGGGTGTTTTTCCACTTAGGGTTGTTTTATTTGAGGAAGTTTTGAAGGCTGGATTGTTTCATATGCTCAGAGTTGGCATAAAGGGCAGATTTGCTGTGGTATTGCAATTTGTGGCTGAAACTGGCTTTGCTCTGGTAGTGCGTGTGATAAGAGTCCGGACATACCATGGCACAGAGGTGCTTCCTGCAGGAAAGGTCATGTCAGTCGTGGAAGAGGGGCAGAGAGTCTGAGTAAGAGTAAGGGATGTCAGCTTCTGCTTAAAACACTTTGCCCTGTTTTGTTGCCTTATTTGGTAGCTCTGCGGTGGGAAAGTCTGTGAGAATCAGTTAAGGGCAGTTAAGGCCCTACTGCAGACTTAAATGATTGACATAATCTTTTCATTGGTAATCATGGGAAGGCAGTAGCCTCTCGGTTGTCAGATTTTCTGGTTCTATCCAAGAACGTTTTCTATCCAAGAACATTTTTGTTGTGTTTCGCCATGTTCTTCTAACTTCTGATAGGAAATCCAGTTTCGCATATATTTGTTTTGTCACAGAGATGTTTTTGCAGAGCTTAAAAAGAAAATTGTGCCAAATTCCAGGTAACTAGCAGATGAATTGTGGCTGTGTCATCAAAATACTTGATCGTCCAGGCTTCTCAGTGATGGCTCTGACATTTCTTGCATAGAAGAAGCTGACAGAGTGAGCTTTGGTAGGTCAGCTGGAAGGCCAGTGAGAGAGTGAGGGGGAGGGAGAGTCTGGTAACTGTTTGATAGGTGGACTTAATTGCATTTTCCAGAAGATTCTTAATGACTGTTTTGAATGTGCCACCATTGTTATTGTTGTGTTAAGTCAGTTTACTTGGGCCTTCTAAACCATCTTTTTGGTGATTTAATGACCAGTAAAAGAAACAAATATCAGCTGGCATGCCCAGTCATTTTGTTGCCCACTAATTAAGAACATACTGTTTTTACCTTTCTGTAAAGCAATTTTTACCTCTGACATCAGCTAGCCCTGTGCTGAGACAGGGGGTGTGATGTGGCATGGCAGCTTGCACGTTCTTGTAATTTAATATGTTTCTTTATTGAAAGTTTTAATTTCTCTGCCCTCTGCTTCATTGCTTCCTCTTACACTAGTACTGTCTTCTGAGTACTGGAAACTTTTGGTTTCTGTTAATATGTCTCTTTTCATTTCTTGTTTTATGTAGGCTTTGATGACGGGCAGCATACCTGGTTTCATTGATGTTATTGTGAACCTCAATTCTCCGGTTTTGTTGGATGACAATCTGATATGGCAGGCAAAAACAGCTGGGAAAAGAATAATCTTTTACGGTGATGATACTTGGGTTAAATTGTTTCCAAAGCATTTTGTGGAATATGATGGAACAACATCCTTTTTTGTGTCGGACTTTACGGAGGTGAGAGGCTTTTTGTAATCCCACATTAAATAATATGAGTACAAACACGTAGTGGCAACTTCTAAGAATGAAGGAGTAAAACTGTCTTTGTTCTGAAATATAAACCTGGCAATTAAATAGAAATTGGATTTATATGTTTTTTCAGGTAAGCATTTCAGTCCCTCATGCATAGGCTATGGGAAGTGTGTTACTGTAGAACGTTCCTGAACAGGTGCTATGCTCAGAAAACTTGTTCTGGTAGGAAGTGAGACCACTTGTTTTGTTTAAAAATGCCACTATCCATGTTTTCAGTTCGCTATCACATTGTATTAGTATGTAACAGTTTTAAAAAGCCCACTTACGTATAATCTTGGTCTCTTAGAGACATACTTTCTGTAGTATTGCTTTTGTAGGTGCAGTATGAGCAGTGTTTCAGTCTGTTACCAAAGAGGGAGCATAGAAGTAAATGAAACAAACTGTGAAAATTCTTCTCATGGGCACACTGAAAAAATAAATGATTCAGCAATTTTAGTTCATATTTTGCACCTTATGATTTGTAAAATTCTCAGGCTGTTGACTTGCTGCTGCCAGCACAAGTATTTTATTATCATATTTGAGGAAGTTAGATAGGTCTAACATGAATCAGAAGACACTTCTAATTGGTTACTCTAATTTGCATAAGCTTCAGCAAGGAGTGGAAAAATGAAAACTTGCTACTGGATCCGCAATTATATGGCTGTCAAGCTCTTTATGCAGTCTTTATGCTTCCTGAATACGGTCCGTTACACAGAAAGCGTTTTATAGCTTTTTAGATAGTTATATCCATAGTCAACAAAGCGGTGCTGCGTGTGAAATTTTTGAAGGATTTTTAATATCTAGGGAGAAATACAAACAGCTAAAAATAGGTTGTCAACCTAAGCAGAACACATGAGTTAGGCCCCAAAAAGCACTTTTCAGATAATTCTTCTGTCTTGCTATGTTGTTATTTCTTTTTCTCGCAGCAAGTACAATCTTTTTGTGTTTGCGCAGTAGCAAACATTTGAGTTGAAAGAGTAGGAGTGGGGTTTTTCCCCTGTGCTGCCAAGCACTGAAGAGAGGCTTTTCCCTGTACCTGCTTCTTGTGAAGCAGTAAGTCAGGAGTGGGAAGGATGAAAGTAACTGAAAATGTTTCTTGAAAACGTTTTTAAAAGTATCAGTGGAAGCATGGCAACCCATTTTCTCTTTTTGTGTGTAATCTGATGTCTCGTAACCAGAAAAGAGTGAAATGGGTTGAAGAAACTGGTTTGTCAGACAGATTTTGTGACTGCCTGGCATTGAACTAATCAATCTGTGTTTTGTTTTTTTTTGTAAACGTTGAGAGTGACTCATTGCCCTCTAATTCTCATCAGCCTCTACAGAATTTCCATGGGTAGCTGATCTAATTTTTCTATGCTTTTTACAAGAGGGAAATTATTTTTAACTTTTAATTGTTTTCCTTTTATTTCTGAGGTTGATGATAATGTTACCAGGCATTTGGATAGAGCGTTAAAGAGAGAAGACTGGGATCTCCTAATACTGCATTACCTGGGGTTGGACCATATTGGACATATGACTGGGCCAAACAGCCCATTAGTGGGACCAAAACTTCGTGAAATGGATAACATCCTGAAGAAGATTCATATTTCTCTTCTTTCAAAGGTAATATGGATCCTTCTTGGATCAGTGTCTGTTAGTTGTGGACTAGCATTGCATTGATGTTCTTAAAAATGCTCGCTTGTTTGTGGGTGGTAGCTTGTTTCTTCCTGGATCGATGTGGGTATTCTTCTGTTCTTTTCCTTCCCTGGCCATTCCCAGTTAATAGTATAATGCAGCATTTCTAAGGATTCACTGGCTGCCCTTAGCAGTCTCTTCTGAAACGCTGTGGGAAATAACTCTCCCTTGGCGTGCTGGAAGAGGGGAGGAATGCATGCCAAAATTCTCTTACCACTCATGAGTTAAGATGGTGGTTGGTGTGCTTTCTAGTAATGAAATTCAGCAGAAGGGGTAATGGACATGTACAGCTAATGTCTGTGTTTTCTACAATTGTAAAGGCATGCCTAGTTCTTAGATATTGAAAAGATTGAAGTGGAAATGGTGGTTGTAAACAGGATTTTTCTTATGCTAAGTATAGCACATGAATTAGGAAATCTGAATCTTTTTATAGATTTGTAAATAAAGGACGTCACTTATCTAAATTATCTGGATGTTGAAATACCAAGTCCTAATTCCAAGTGGCCTGAAGCTTTTTTCTCATTAGTTTTTGGCAACTGCAATTCAGAATAGCTGCTCATAAAATTTCAGTAGTATTTTTAGGCAAATGGATACTATTGTATGAAAAGAGAGGTTAAATACTGCTTGTTCGGGTTATAATCTCATGAACATTGCTGTGGTTTTAGCGGTTTGTTAGTATGTTTTGCTTTTGCCAACTACTTGCAAGCCTTTATCTCAGTTTTAGAATACAGAAATAATAAAAGCACTTTACTTTTGGATACCAGGTACTGCTAATGACTAGAGATGACAAAAAGCTGCTTTGTTTTGGAATGACAATATTTATTCTCTGCTGTCTTTGATTTGTTAGCTCAAAATAGTTGGACAGGCCTCACTTATGCTTCTGTTTCTCTTTCTTCAGAAAAATAAACATTATTTGACATCAGTCATGTCAGATTTCCACCCTAAAGGCTCTTGAGAGACTAGAGAGAAAATTTGAATGTAACCTTTTTCTAAGATTTCTGTAGACTGTGTTTCAATTAAGCTCGCAATCCAAATTGGAAGCATATAATTAATTTTGTGTTTACTTTTTTTTACCAGTTTAGCTTATTTCCTTTGATGCTACTTAACTCCCCTTTTCCCCATCACTTATTTTAAGGTTTAGAAATAGGCTCATCTTTTTATATCAAGTTTCTGTTAAGTTAATATTTACAATATAAATAATTTAGCATTTATATAATATTAAAAACTCAAGGTGAAGAAATTGGAGGAGGAGTCCGTCTCTGTTAATGCTACGGCGCCTGATTTTATCCCACAGTATGATGACCTTTATTTAATCCTTCACTCAGTATCTTCTGACTCTGAGTGTTTTTTTAATGCTTTTTTGTGTTTTTTTTTTAACTTACTGACAAGTATGTTAGATACGTGTACGTGCCTTAACTGTTAAAAATGAATATTACTGCATAACACTTAGTTGCAGACATCTTTTGTAATCTGCCTTAGGTGTTGTGAGCCAATTTAAAAAATGGAATTTATTTTGAGAAATATTCATATGTAAAATTGATAAAGATAATGAAGCGTTATGTATCTGCATCTTGTTTGTACAGTAGCTTAAATTTATTTTTGTGGCTTGCAGGAAGGAGAAGCTTCTCTGCCCAATTTGCTAGTTGTTTGTGGGGATCATGGAATGTCTGAAACAGGTAGTCATGGTGGTTCTTCAGAAGGAGAAGTGCACACCCCACTTCTGTTTGTCAGCTCTGCTTTTGAAAAGAGAAATGGTAAGGATCAAAGAAGGTTGGCTTTTTTTAGAACACATTACTGTCTGTAATTTATATTAGCTCTAGAATTCTTCCGGAAATGTGCTTGGTTTGTTCTACAGATATCTGGGAAGGCCCATTCTGTGTGACCTAAACCTCTGGTTTTAGCCAGAGTTTGCATCTGTGTCATACTGAAACCATGCCTTAAGCTTTGTAACTGCCAAGAGAATTGAGTGTTTCTCAGATGATTACCTTTTGCAGCGCTGTTCTACTTGAGAGCTAATGAAGTCTGTTGTCAGGATCCTGGGATACTGGCAAATGGATAGGATTAGAAGTAAAATCCTGTTTGAAGTGAGTTTTAATTTTTTTCTTTCTTGGTCAGAATATTTCCCTGGCCTCCCATTCTTCCCTCTCATACAGCCAGGATAAAGAAATAAATGACAGTTTCTCATGCTGAGAGTAATAGGGAAGAGGAAGAATTGCTGTTGTGAAAGGGTGAGAGATGACAGCAGTGAAAACGTGATACTGATTGCTACGCATTAAGGAAAGACTATGGAGCATGAGTGTATTTACTTTATCAGCCAGGCAGTTAATTTTAAATCATTAACGTGAGTTTATCTGTTTCTGAAACTCATTTTCTACTTGTATAACGTAGCTTAAGGTAAGAGGCAAGAAGGGAATGGTGTGGTAGAGAGTCTTTAGTACAATTTGTAGAGTCTTGCTTGAATGAACTCCTGGACTGAATGAATCGCTGAAATGTAGTTATACCAGGAGTGAATGTTTTCTTCGAAATAATACTTCACTCTGCGTTTCATTCTGCCTCTTGCTCATTTCCATATGACTTCCTTGCTTTTAAAGCCTGTTTGCAGAACTTTGCCTTGTTTATCTTCATGGAGTTTCCTGCAGCACAGTGGAAGTACATTTATCTGCCTGTCGTTTGTAAAGCTGTTATCCAGCTGCAATAGAAAGCTTTGCTTGAGGAGTCATTGAACTCTTTTCAGATATAAAATCAAAATAAAATCAAGAGCTGACTGAAGCTCTCAGGTAAGGTTTTGCTTTATAAGTTGCACCAATATGTATTGACACCGAGGCCACGTGAGTGTAGATTATGTAAATGCAGTCCCTTGTTCATTGGTATTAGTTTCTTTTAGGTTTAAACTGAACGTGTGGTTTTTACAATACAACAAAATGTATCTATTCACCTGTCTTTTGTGATCGAGTTCGTGATTTCTAATGATGCCCATGTAAATATCCAACAGCTTGCTTCTCATTGCTACAGTAATCAGAATTCTAGTCACTGCTCCTTATGATCCCACTGCAAACAAGATGTACTGTGGTTAATTTGGTAGACCTCAAAATAGTAATCCTGTGGGTTTTTGCATTTAATATGCTGTCAGAATATTACTTGTGTAGCCTTCTACAGAGATGTATCACCCAGGATTGGCTAAATGCGTTCGGTAGTATGGCTTTTTTTAACCAGTTAAGGACTTGCATTTAAAGATGAACTCTGAAAACTGCTGACATACAGGCACTTAAGCAGAGAGGCTTTAGGGATTATAGATGGCTTTCTGTACAAGTATGGGATTAATCAGTTGTAAATGAGAAGTGAGAAAAGTTCTAATGCTCTTAAAGGGATCCTTGAGAGTAATAAACGCTGTATATAGAATTCTTTCTATACTGTACTTAAGTCAAAACACTCAATGTCTGGAGTTACAAAGAGAACAAAGTAAAAGCATAATAGAAAACCACCGTTATGTAACTAATAAAGAACACAAAGGAACAATTGGCATGACAGCCTTGAACAAAAGGTTACTTACGTTAGTGAAGGCATTCACATGTGTAGATGTCTATGGGACTGGAGGCTAATCCTGATAGCTCTAGTAAGGTAATGAGATCCTGCACAGAACCCTTTAAAAATGACTGGATTTGCCTGCATGGAGCCATGGAATTGGGCCTCAGCATTCTTTATCTGACCTCCAATTCTGCTTGCCTAGCAACCTGATATAAATTAGATCTTTAGTTGTTTTCATTGTATTGAGAAACTTCTAGAACGCAGTCAGCATTATTTTAGATTCTGATTCTTCGCTCATGCATTAGTCTACTGTAGTGCTTTCTGTGCTTTCTAATGTAAAAGTTATCAAACCTGCTTAGAATGTAGGCTGCAATTTGATATTAATTTTATCTCCTGGACCGTCTCTTTTCTTGGTTGTAGTTGTATAACATTTCTGTTGTCTTTACAGTAGTTGTTAGCATTGAGGAGTGATATTTGCTGAGAATTTAGTAGACTTTGGTTTTGCAACAGCAGAGGACAGCAGCTGAAAAAGATCACTCAGCTCTCTGTAGATCACTTGAAATAGCTGATCTAACAGCAATGAAAAAATTTTCAAACTAGCAAGATGCCAGCTGTCTCAGGAGAAATAGAATGGGCCTGTTATTGAAACACTTTTTTTCCTCTCTCTGTTTTTGGTGGTTTTTTTTTTATAATTCTTTTTTTTATTGATTCTAGGTCCTCTAACCCAGCCTGCGCTTGTGCAACAAACTGATTTAGCTAGCACACTGGCTATAGGTCTTGGTCTACCAATTTCAAGAAATAGTGTTGGGAACCTTATATTGCCGGTTGTGGGAGGCAAGACAATGAGAGAACAGCTACGTTTTGTGCACTTGAATGGGTTCCAGCTTAGCAGACTCCTGCGAGAGAATACACCTGCTTATGAAAAAGGTAAATCAGCTGAAAAGACAGTTACTATACAAAAGGAATTGTGTGCTCTGGCACAATGCCTCTGAATAAAGTTTTTTTCTTAATGACCAGTATCACTCCTAGTAGGCAGTAGAGCAGAAATAATGATGAAAGAGTAAGATTAAAGTAAAACTGTCAGTGTAGTTAAATCTCAGTGATTTCATATCTGCTATTTGTGAGGTATCCTAAATCAGGCACTGATGCTGAGCTATTTGGAGGAATAGCACGATGGAGTAATTTTTTTTAGTTTAAATAAAAAGATGCTTCAAGTAAAGCTGGGAAATAATTTATGGTAAGTTATCTTTTTGTTTCATTCTTATATATGAATTTACTTGGAGTGAGAACCTAGAGAACTGCAAAGTTGCTTATTAATTATACATAAGTGTGCATATATGTGTGTGTCTGTTTGGAGGAAAGAATGAAAAACGTGGAAAAAGTAAAGCAAACCTAGCAAATTGTAGTATTTTGTTAGGAAGCATGATACAAACTGCAATATAAGTAAGCATGTTAATATGATAATTATGTGAAAAAAATTGAGTGGTGAAGGAGAATATTTTACCATGTACATTAGAAGATGTTCTTGTCTTAAAGTGACTGTGAAGCTTGAAGTCCTTGTTGCTTAATTTTTTAATTTGTTGAATCATTAAAATAACTGGATAAGAATGCAGAGCTGTGTTACAGCTATGAATAATTAAAGTGGATAACAACATAAAGTTCGTCAAGATGATCATTGTAGGTCAAGAATCAACTATCTTTCAACATTATGGCTTCTAATCATAATTAAACCCTGTCCAGGAGTCTAAAAAAACAAATGCTGCTTATGGTATCAACATGTCAATAGCAGGACCCATACGCCATCTATTCAGATATTTTTTTTTTCTGCACAGATTTCTTCACTTTACCCATTGCTGTCAAGTGAGGAAACTTGCCCTGTTGGTGGAGTTCAGGATATGGCTGTGTTACTGAAAATTCCAATACAAAGCTCCATCTGACAGTATTTCTGCAAGCACTGGTGAAACAGACTGTAGTTTCTACCAGCTTCTGGTTTATATCTTCATTTTCATTTTATTTTTGTTTGAGAACAGCTTAATTTCAACTTGTAGCTTTCATCGAGGAATGAAATCAAAATTGCTGAGGATGGAAATGTGAAAATTTTTATGCTACTTACTTGTGACTGGAAACTGCTGTTAGAGGTGCTACCCTGCTAGAAAGGGGTTGGGGGGCAAAGCATCCATGATGGGCTTCTCTCCTTTCAGTAACAAGAGAGTCTCAGTAACATCGAACCAGATCCAAGTGATGGTAGTTTTTTTTTGCAGAGTCTTAAGGTGAATTCTCCCTGTTGCTGTAAACTTCTAAAAGGGTCTTGATTTTTTGAGAGGGTCCTATATATGTAAGGCTGTAGCTTAACGCTTTGGTCAGGATAATTAAGATTGGCAGGGAAAAGAGAAGTACTGTCTGTTTAGTGTTAAGTTTGATTGATTTGGATACTTCAGGCCCTAGAAATACTAAAGAAAGTGTCACTAACTCCGTGATGAATACCACATGTAGTTTAAAAGCATACATGAATGGCCCTTTATTTTGGGTGGCTTCTAAGTGAATATAAGTAGCATCCCTTCTATCACATGGGCACATACACATATATACATATCTGTCATGATTCCTATAGGACAGGAATTATCTTGCAAAGAAGTTGCCAGTAACTGCACATTCAGTAATCAGATTCATCTTCAAGAAGGATCCCCATTTTTAATAGGGGTGAAAAGGAGGACCCTGGGAACTCCTGCCCAGTCAGCTTCACCTCTGAGCCCGATAAGATCATGGAACCGATCCTCCTGAAGGCAGGTCGAAACATATGGAAGACAAGGAGGTGATTAGAGACAGCCAACATGGCTTCACAAAGGGCAAATTGTGCCTGACTAATCTAGTGGCCTTCTGCGATGAAGCAGCTGCATCAGTGGGCAAGAGAAAAGCTATGGGTAACATCTGCATAGACTTCCGTAAGGTCTTTGATACAGCCTTCACCAGCATTATTGCTGCTGTATTGGAAAGATACGGGTTTGACAGGTGGGATCTTAGATCAGTAAGAAATTGGCTGGATGGCCATGTCCAAAGAGTTATAGTCAATGGCTCAGTGTCCCAAGTGGAAACCAGTAACAATGGTGATCTAGTGAAAGATGTCCCTGCCCATGGCAGTGGGTGTAGACTAGATAATCTTTAAAGGTGCCTTCCCTTCCAACCAAAACCATTCTGTGATTCTATTATTGTAAATTGGCAAGGTGAGGAGAGAGAGTTGCACTTTATGTGAGAGAGCAGTGGCAGTGTATGGAGCATGGGAATGGATGATGAAACACTTGAGAACTTACGGGTCAGGATCAGTGACCAGATGAAAATGGGCAATATTGCTATGGGTGTCTGCTACAGACAGTCTGAGTGGGAAGAATTAGTAGGTGACATCTTCAGGCAGCTTGAAGAAGCTCCATGTTCACCATCCGTGGTGCTCATATGGTGCTTCAACCATCCTGTTGCAGTCCAGGCTGGATAACTGGACAGTGAGGTGGACTGAGAAGTGGCTCAGCTGCTGGGCTCACAGGGTTGTGATCAGCAGCACAAAGTCCACCTGGAGACCAGTCACTAAGGACCAACTCCAGGGCTTGGCACTGGGGCTGATGCTGTGTAACATTGTCATTAATAACCTGGATGACGGGGCAGAGTGCCTCCTCAGCAGGTCTGCATACAGTGCAGAAGTGGGAGGTGTGGTTGATACAGTAGGTGGGTCTGCTGCCATTCAGAGGTGCGTTGACAGGCTGGAGAAATGGGCTGACAGGAGCATTGTAAGATTCACCAAAAGGAAATGCCGAATCCTACACCTGGGAAGAAATAATCCCTTGTACCAGTGCAGGTTGTGTACCGACTGGTGGGGAAGCAGCTTAGTGGGCAAAGACAGTGGGTCCTTGGGGACACCAAACTGACCATCAGGCAGCAATACACCCTTGTGGAAGGAAGGCTAACAGCATCCAAGGCTGCATTAGGAGGACAGTCATCAGCAGGTCAATCCTTCCTCTTTCCTCAGCTGTGATGAGACCACATCTGGGGTTCTGGGTCCAATTCTGGGCTCCCAAGTACAAGAAAGACATGGATATAGTGTAGCGAGTGCAGTGAAAGGCCTAGAGGTGGTGAAGGAATTGGAACATCTGTCATACAAAGAGAGGCTGGGGGTGCTAGGACTGTTGAGCTTGCATAGGAGAAGACTCAGCAGGGATCTTATCAATGTAGGTAGTATGTGATGGGAGGGAATAAGGAAGATTGAACCAGGCTCTGCTTGGTGGTGCCCAGTGAATAGACAGTGGGCATAAATTGATACACAGGAAATTTTGTTTAAGCGAAAGAAAACTTTTTTTATGTAAGAGTTGCCAAACACTGGGATGAGGTCCTCAGAGAGGTTGTGGAGTCTCCATATCTGGAGACGTTGAAGACCTGACTGAACACAGGTTTGAGCGGTCTGCTCTAGCTCAGCCTGCTCTGAGCCTTGGCTTTTTATTTGGGGACCATCTGGACACTCATCAGACTTGTGCTGAGAAATCTTGGGCCATACTGTTTCTGAATTCCACAGACAAGGTATGCTGCCAGTTTTTTTGAAGGAAAGAAATGCCAGGAGATAACTCAATTAGACATCTCGGGTTTGCTGACTGCGGGTTGAAGCTTTCCAGTGCAGATTCTCAGCTAGTAACGACTAGTGGATTGTAACATTTCGGCTGAATGCTAAGAGAAATGCTTATAACTGGAGCTTCAATTTAAAGTAAAATATACTTGCAGGGATAGCCCAAGTCTTGCTGTTTTGTTTTTAATTATTGTTATTTTCAACTCTTCAGCTCAAAAAGAGTAGATTCTTCTAAAGGGGAAAACACAGAATGCCTGCAGAGAGTGTTGTAATTTGCAGCACAGAGATAGGGCACCAGCTGTTAGTACCTTGAATATGATGACTGAGTCATGGTAAGAAAAAATTCACCCGTTGTAAGCGATAGCATAATGTATAAATTCATTTTTCATGCAACGTTAGTTTCCTTTTTAATGCAAAAAGATGAAACCAGATGTCAATTGAGATGAATCACAGTCGGATGGGGAGGCAGAATGGCCTTTACATTTCATGAAGAAGCCATGGAGTTCCCTGGATTCAGCCACTCCAAGGTTAAGGATAAACTGGAACATATCCTTGTCTTCAAATGTGTTTTAAGTATATCTGTTAATAAAGAATAGAATTGAGACCACTCAGTAACTTTTTTCTTTTTGTGTTTCTTTTTTTTCCAATGTTTGTTCATACAAACATGCATTTTCAAACCAAGAGGTGGTACAGCATTTCATGGAGCTTGGGTTTTGATTTATTGAGGTACAAAAGAATCTTCACAGTTAAACCTGTCTTCAGGTAAATTAAATTTTAAATGAGAAACTTGAAGCTCGACTCAGGGCTTGATTATTTTGAAGACAATTTTTGGAAACATACTAATAAATGCTAATGTGAGGCATTAGGTTTTCTTTGGATAGAGATGGACACACGCAGCTAAAAAAGAACAGTCTAGAAAAGGAGAATAAAAACAGCTGGCAAAAATGAAGAAGATGAAAGGAAAAGTACCTAGAAACACACTTTGGGCTTCTGGGTGAGTTCATACCTCAGTGTAAGGTAGGCAGCTGTGGGTATCTAGTAATTCCCTCATGTTCTGAACTTCTGAACATCAATCTGGATGATGAATTGTTTCTTTGAAAGGCACTGCACAGTGGAATGAAGAGTCATTCTTAAGAGCAAGTTGGATGTTGTTGTTAAAGTGGGTGTCCACTTTTCAATTTGAAACTAATCCTGAACTTGTATTAGATGCATGTTTTGACTGAAATAATTTAGTTTTTACTGGGAGATTTCTGTATTAAAACTGGAGAAGTCACATACATTTATACATCTTTTCTTGGATTTATAATTTTTTTTTTTTTAGTGATTGCTGCCTAGGACTGCAACTAAGTGAAGTTCTTATCAAACAGATGCTTGGGAAGCATAGATGTTTGCTTGTGATAACATTGGAGGGATGCTAATGCAGAAAATGCTAGTGTAATACCATGTGAGTAAACTGTTGCCAGGGCTTTGGGAAACCTGGGCAAGCTCACTTTGGATTTTGCCTCAAGTTTAATTTGTCTTGTGAGTATCCTATGCGGGAGTGGCTTGCAAATATTACCCACCAGTTACCAAAATGCTTTTCCAACAACCCAGAGTCTATGACCCATCTCATTTTGTACTTACTGCATTCAGATGTGCTGTTGAACAGATAACATTGAAGTTCTTAAAGGAAGTTTGGTAACTGTAGTTCTTTATGCCTTTCTGCAGGATCTTTAAATCAGTCACTTAATATATATCAATGACATAAATACGGGTTTGACTAGAACAATCATCTTTCATAACAGGGACCGAATGAATTTGGCGGGCAGTAGCATGGAAAGAGGTAGATGAGAGTGGAATAGAAATGCTGGAAGGAATAAAGAGAGAGACTGGGCAAAAAGCATGAAAAGGGAGCAGAACAGGAGCAGAAGATGTGGAGAGAATTTATTTAGATTTCAAAATATAATGAGCTAATTTAAATGTTCTGTTTAATGGAATAGTGTCATGTCAAATCTCAGTTTGATTAAAGCTCATTTTAGATGAGCCTTTCTGGATGTCCTCTCAGAAGTATGAATATTTAACTCTTATTTCAAAGAGGAACTTTCTGGGAAATTCACTGTTCAAAAAAGTATGGTAGGGAAGTGGAAGTCTGCATGCGCACTGGCAGCTGTCTTGATACACAAGTGTGTGCTGCTGGCTGAATTGTACTTGCTAGGAGATACCTGCAAGCCTTGTGTGTAGTAGGACCCGCATGCTTTGCAGTCTGTTAGAAGTCTTGGGAGACCAGACTGCACATCGCGTTAAACATTGCTTTCTAAAATTCTTACTTTGAATTCAGTCTGTAGTAGATCACAAAGTGTCTTGTAGTGATAAGAGACTTACAAATGGTGAGCACAATTCCTTCTTAACTGTACAAGAGTTGTCAATAGAAAGACTTAATTCATCTTCATTCACTTGAAATAAAATTAAAAATGCTTCTGGATTTAATAATGTACTTTTGCTGAAAAGGCCCAACAAAGAACATGGTGGGGTTTTGCCAACTCTGATACACTGTTGATCTATCACAAGTAAAAACAAGACGTAACTTACATCTTTGTGACACCAAACTTAATTTCAGTCATTGCTTGAACTGTTGTCATCTGAAACTGTACAGCAAAAGTTTTGCCTTGCTTTTAGCTAAGAAGGTAAGGAGTGAAAGACAGAAAGATGATGATAGGCTTGTTATGTAAATATTTCCAAATTCTCTTGCTTGCCCTTAAGCTGTGATTAATTTTCAAGTGAAATCACAGGGAAAGAGCAAGGATTATTAATGTGAAGTGAAACTAAACAATAATTTCTGGCAAAAAATACAGATATATGTGAATGTTCGCACATAGCGTAATGTCCAGTCAGATACAAGTTTCTGAAAGTTAAGCTCTTTCTTTCCTTGTGTTGTTGATTGAATTGATGTTGTGATTGCGTACTATACTCAATTACCAGTATTTTAAATATCATATATTCTGTTGGAGTATGGGGTGATGCACCTGTGAAAGAAAAGGGAAAACATGTCTTAAATGCTGTCAGGAACAACACCATTTTCCACATTTACAGTAAAACACAGAAACTGACCTAATTGTTCTATTTTAAATAGATGCTCTTGAAATTAGACTTACATAAAGTGAACAGAATGTTCTTCGGGTGCATGTAGGACCCATGATAATAATTTTGGCAGAAATTATTTTTTTTTATCTGTGGGCTTGTAGTGAGTTTACATTTTTTTCCATTTGTGAACAGAATTGTGCTCTTCTGTTTCATCTGCAGAATCTAGTTATTGTCAATGCTGAATAGATCTTTTTGGGAAGTGAAAAGGCTGTCAAGACTCAGCTTTTTGTGCTACAAACTTTTTGTGTCTATGTTTAGTAATGGGAAAATTGGTGCTGAAAATCAACAGTAGTTGATGGGAGAATAAAATAGTTGAATACTTTCATGTGTCTTTTGAATTGACTTGAATCATTGTCTCTCCACACCTGCCCTTTGGCATGTATCAACCAGAACAGTTGCTGTAAAGTAAGGATTCTTTGGAATGACCAATAAGGGGAGATAAATGTAGAGGAAAATTTACTGTTGTACTTGCAAAGGACTTCTAAGATGTGGGATTTCGCTCATTGTTTCTTTCCTTCGTCTCCTGTTGTCCTCACTCATTTTAAGTAAATTTAGAGACAGTAGAATAATGCAGTCATATTTCTACAGTAGAAGAGAAAAAGAAAGGAAACTAGTGTCACTGTACCTATGTTAAAAAGCATACTCACATTAAAACCTGAACCCACAGGATTCAATCATTGTTTTAGAATTACTTCCTTCAGGGGCATCGTCTATTGCTAGTCTTGTGCTCATCCCCAGTTCTGAAATCAGACCACAATCTTCTTACGTGTTGTCAGTGTTCACCCACAGTCAGAAGACTTAATCAAAACCACATTTCTGCAAGAAAATGTTAGCTAGGCATAGGCAACAGGTGTGTGTCCTGGAGGCTGGGTTTTTTCCTGAGTTTCCCTTGGTGTATTATTTATTTGGTTTTGTTTTTTCTTTTTTTTGTTTATTTTTCTTCAGATCAGATTTTTTTTTTAGATATAGATAGGCTACCATGAAATCACCTGCTGCCACGAGAGTCTTGCTTCCAAAGGTTGGTGACAGCTTCAGGTTTTCTCTTTTTAATCAAGTTAGACTGTGGGCCATCCTTACACTATCACAGAATTACTGAGTTTCACTGCCACGGATTGCTTTGCACCAGCTTCATAGTCCAAATACCAGAGGCCAAACTGTGCACTTCAGTTGTTTTCTGTTACTGCTTCAAAATCTTGTATCCTGTATGTTTAACTTTGTGTTACCAACTGACTCTCATTAGCTTTGTAGTAAAATTGGGGTCCCTAATATGCTCTGTGTGTCCTTTGATGTTTCCTCCAGAGATCAGCTGTTTGATTATTTCCCACTTGGCTTGCGCAACGGGTCCTGGATAATGAGTGGCTCCACTGGAAAACATGACTTTTTTCAGGATTTAAAACATTTGAATGAGTTTGTCCTGGAAACCTTTTGTAAGAGTAAATGGATGTTTTAGTACGTTTGTCACTCTTAGAAGTCTTGACATTTTATCAGGTTAGGGATTAATTGCTTTTATTCTGAGTAACTGTCTCATTATGGTCTTGCTGCAGGAAGATAATGTAACTAACTTTCTAGGTGTGAAAAAAGTTTCAACCTCCATAGCAATTTTATTTTATACTATACAAGCAAATATAAAAATACGATCACATCTCTAATTCTCCTTTGTTCCTGGGTCCTCTTACCTTGTTTTTTCTTTCACCCCTCCTTAGATCCTGGATATGAACATTTTAAGATAGCAGAAAAGTCCCATGGTAATTGGATCAAACTGTATTTAGAGGGGAATAATTCAGAAATACTCTTAAATCTTGGCAAAAAAGTCCTGAAGCAGTATTTGGAGGCCCTGAAGACTCTGAGTTCTTCACTAAGCAAGCAAGTGGCACAATATGACATGTATTCGATGACAGTGGGGACTGTGATCATTATGGAGGTATGAAAATACATCTTTCTGTGAAAAAGCTAAATGCACAAAAGTGAAAGTTTCTGGTTTTTGACAACTCAGTGTATACTCTTACTGGTCTTTAGAATTACTGAGTATGAACTCTTAGAGTTGGTTGACTTTCTGCTTGGATGAGGTAATGTTCTTTTTGAAGTATAACTTGGCCTTTAAAGTGATTCAGGAGGGTTTCTGATATAGCTACTTACATTTTGGTGTAATTAGTTACAGCAAATATGCACGTGTGCTTCAACTTAAATTACTCTCACATTAGTTAGCCGCCTACTTTTTGAGTAGCCTTAAAGCACTGAAAAAAAAAGTCTAGCAAAGAAGTTCCTACCAGTTCCTCTTTATTTAACAGCATAGCTGCTCAGAACAGGCAATACCTTGCATGGGTAATTTTCACAATTTCAAGAATTGTTCTTTGAACTGGTAGGTTCACAATGATAGTGTAGAGCCATGAAATAAAAACTTGCTGTAAGGTTCTGGGTTGCCACTTCATATCTCATGTAGGATAAGATATCCCATGCTGGGAATTTTAAGTGGTTCTCTGCAATTGATATTTTGGGCAAATCTCAAATGCTGGAAATATCCTCTGTGGTAATGCTTTGAGAACCATGCTAAAGGGATACTGTGCCTGGACACTGAACTTTTATGTACAGAAGCTTGCACTGACCTCTTAGATGGTAAGAGTGTCAATTTTTGTAAGAATAAACATTGTTCCCTAGGATAGAAATACCTACTACAAGCTTAATTTACTCATTGCATGTGTGTGGTGCTGTACAAGACTCTGTAATTGCTGTAGCACTGGTCCTGTTCAGTGCCTGGAATGGGTAACAGTACATAAGCAGCTATTTAGTATTTGTGTCTCCTTTGTCCTGACAGGGCTTTATGCCTGGTGTTGTATGCACTGTTGTCTGTGCACAGAGTGCATCTGAAATAGGTTTCTGAGAGACTGCTCAGTGGGGTTTATCACTCTGCTGACTACTTCACAGGAATTAGTTCTGCAGTGCCCTTGGGAGGTGAGATGGTAGGCTCTGTTCCCGCTCTGCAAATGGCAAATCTGGAGGTGGACAAAGCTCAGTGAAAAGCTGAAGTGCTTGCTACTTCTTTCTCCTTTGTTTTGGGAACCTATGGATTCAAGCTCTTGACAGTTTCTTTGGACCCGAAGCATTGGATTTCTTATTTTTTTCTGGAATGCAGTTGTAGATGCTTACTGTTTCTACAAAACAGATACCAGGTATTTTACTCAAGGGCCCTTCATCGAAAGAAAGATCCAGCTACTAACCATGAAAATTGTGGCTGAGAAGAGCTTGCTCTCAGCATCACTGTAAGACTTGGTGCAAAACTGTTCGAGTTTTTTTCTTTTCTCCAGTGCAGTACTCAAGAAACTGCCTTGCTTTCCAAAATCTTTTTGTCTTGATAGGTATTTTCCACCCTCACTGAATAAATAAGTGTAGGGAATCTCACAGGTGATTTCAAACTACACCATGCTATAAATGTTGTAAAGCCTTCATTTCAGATGGGGAGAATACCTTTGGGACATGAATTGGTAACAGTGTGTTTGCTCAAAAGAGCTTAATTTAGATTTTTAGCTAACTAGAATTTGAGCATTTTCTTACCATGAGTGCTGTTTTTGTTTTAATTGTATGTGGTGTGTTAAAAGGTAAGATCTGAGCCAGTTTGAGAGCATGAAACCTCACATTTTCATGAACAAGTGAACCATGTGAAACAGAATATGGAGAAGAGGGAAGACTACTGCAATGCATTGGATTATTTTGGTCTACTTTACTATACCTCACTGTATTGTGGGAAAAATTTTAGGCAGAGGTCTTCACAAGTGACAGTGAAAGATTATAGGTTGGCAATGGTCTGATGTAGTTGTTTGTATCTTGTTTTGTTTTAATCTTACCCTAGCACAAGCTGATTGAGCTCGGTCTACTCCTATCTCTATCTGTGCCCCTTGCAAAGAGTTTTAGCACGAGGCTGAGTTTTCCCTTTGCTTGTAAAGGTTTGTACATGGGTAGCAGAAATTATTCATGATATTATTCATCTCTACTGCTACAGTTAACTGAGAGCAAATTCGGATTTCTTCATGATCTGTGTGCAGGTTAGAGCAAAGCAAAAGTAAAACCAATAAATAAATTAAGTTGGGGAGAGGTACAAAAATAAATACCGGGAGAATTCATAAGCTTGAAATGCAGCATACGCTTGTGTCATAGTATGACCTTTGGCAGAGTGTGTATGGAACTTCAGGCATTTACAGGTGACAAATAAATTCTTTGCTCGGAGGACGGTGAGGCACTGGAATGGGTTGCCAGAGAAGCTGTGAATGCCCCCTCCCTGGAACTGTTCAAGGCCAGGTTGGACAGAGCTTTGAGCAGCCTGGTGTAGTGGATGGTGTCCCTGCCCATGGCAGGGGGGTTGGAACTAGATGATCTGTAAGGTCACCTCGAACCCAAACCATTCGCTGATTCTATGAATAGTGGGTCAAATTTTTCACTTACGAACTCTTTTGATATTGGGAGTTAAAGCTCATACTTTTGGAGGGAATGGAGATCATGCATGTGATCAGTTACTACAGGTGAGGAGGTACATGGTCATTTATTAAACTCTGGTAAATGGTGTGTCCAGTCCCTTAACAAATGAAAATAGTGTCTTTGATTCTCCTGTTTATATGGTAATATCTTACTGGGGACGAAAAATCTGGCATAGATCTTCACTTTTTTTTTTTTTTGATGAAGTGTATGTACTAGCAGAGTGACATGGATGGCACAGTATGGTTTTTTGTGAATTCTCACTGTATGGTTTAGCTAACCCCAATTCCTTAAGTATTAATTCTCTATTTTTTTCTAGGTTCTGCTACTGCTTTTGCTCAGTGTTCCAAAAGCCCTGAGCAGCCGGGCAGAATTTGAAGTGCCCCTTTCCACTCCACTATTCTCTCTGCTGTTTTACTTGATGTGTCTGATGCTGTGTGCAGTTCACGTCGTTGTATGCACGTCAGCAGAAAGTTTATGCTATTTCTGCAGTATGTCCTGGTTAACAGCAGTTGGAGTGATGATCCTGATTTCTGCACTCATGTGTGGTATTTTATCTGCCATTACAAAGATCTTGGAGAATTCCAGACTTCCACTGAAGGTGAGAGCATGTGTTAATTATGGTTCAAAATGTTATGCTCTTTATGCGTACTTTCAAATAAAGTTTTATAAAAGTTTTCTCTGTGTATACTTAAAGAAATTGTTATTTGTTATGTAATTTGAATAATTTAAAATTATAATTGAAATGTGGTGTGTTCACTATGGCATGATACTGATTGCTATAATGAAGATCATAGAAGTGTTTATTTTCACATTAAGAAATGTTCTAATTAGTGTAAATTATTTTACAGTTGATTTTATGAGATCAGAAATAGTTACGCTGTGTACGAATGTTATGCTGTTACACAGTGATGTTTCACAATTGCAATTAAAGCAAAATGTATGATTTTTTACATCAACATGTACCCATGGTGGTCTGTCCTTTCCTAAATATCACAGACATTAATGCTCTAATAAGAAAGTACTTTGCCAGTACCCTTTCTTATACTGGTATTCTTAATGCTTTTTTACAAACAGTTTTGAAACTGTAACAGAGGGACCAAAATTAGTCTGTCTCTTCTACTTTTTAGTTAAACTTTTAAAAGTTTAAAAGTTTAACAAATTGAGTTTGTTACAGTCTTTGGAACGCTCAGAAATGTTCTTGGTTCTGTGAGTAGTTACCTTCTGTAGAGTACTTGATGAGTTTTATTGTTGTATTGAATAGAATTCAGGTAATTCCAAGGAAATAGAATTTACAATATCTTACTCTTCTTTCACTGTGAAACTTAGTATGCCAGGAACTGTCAGTCACACCATAAAATCAGCTTCTAGTTGTTTTTTCGAATGCTTGTTAGTCATATCTTTCAAAGACCTTTCAAAGGTCTCTGAAATTCAGTAACTTTTATGCTCATAGAGCTCTATTCAATGGTGCAACCTCTGTGCAGTACAGTTCTTTGTCAGTCTGGGTTTCTTTGAATCACGTTTGGGGTTTTAGTACCTTTTTTTTAGTGTGTGACAATGTGGGGCAAGTACATTGCTTTAATGATATGATTACGTATTCCCTCAAGCTAAAAAGCAACCTTTCTGACTTATAGAAGCATGTAATAACTGCTATATTTCATATAATTCAGAAAATTCACTACTCCTGAGTGGAGGTGAATATTGCACTCTGTGCAGCTCTATGCTGTAATTCCTGAGTTTAATTATAAATTTAAATTCTTGTAAGTAAGACTGCTGCTTTTTATTATTCATACTATACCAGTTTATAATTTTTGTTTCTGTGATTTCCAAAGTTGTGTTATTCCTTCTTTGAGATGCTGCTTTTCTGAAAAAAGTCTTGGACTAAAAGTAATGTTGTTCTCTCCTGAAGACAGCTTCCCCACCCCCAATCCCGTTTTCAGTTTTCTTCAGTGCAGTTCATTTCAGTGTAATGAAAGTGAGTTTTGGACAGAAAATTATGTTTTGTTCTTATTTTTATATTTATCAGCCATGTAAGATTTAGGTGTGTCTGTTGATTGTTTAGATAGACTAAAATAGAGTAACAGCTCAGATAACAAGTCTGCTTAATGAAATCAGAGAAAGAAGTTTCATCTCGGGTATAGCTGCTAATAGAACAGTCTTTGTAAGTGTGAATCACAGTTTTCTTTTGGTACCGAAAATTTTCGTGTCAAAGTAGTGTTAATGTTTTGCTGCCAAAGCTAGTGATGCTCGTGTGGATTTTTTTTAATGGCAAATAAAAGAAGAAAGTAAAGTTAATCAATGTGAGTGGAGAAATCTGCTGAATGAGATGTCTAGTTGTGCGGTTTGTTCACACTGTTGGTACTTAGGGGCATCTTGGTGTTTGAATGGACTCAGTTCACTTCTGCCATTTCTGAGTTTTTCTACTTACGGCTTTTCTTAGCTTTCTGTATTTTATTGTAAATGAGGTAGAAATTATTCTTAGAAAAAGTAAGAGTATTGTCTTGAAATAATAATCTGTATTCTGTAGAATCTTAGTATTTACTTGCTTTGCAATGATAAACAATCAACTAAGGTTGACAAGCTCGGTTTTCATCTTAATTGTTACCAGTTTTCATAATTTCAGCAACAGAAAGAACCTAAAAATTCTGACTGTCTAGACCTGCGTAAAATTTACAGACGTTTCACTTCAATAAGAGTTGAGAGCAATGACAGTGGATTATAGCTTTGTTCTTCAGGTTGATAGTCTCAAAGCAATTCAATCTGGCTATGACCAGAAATCTTTCTTATATAGCTAGAGATGAGTTAATTCCTTGTGACACCCACTGCTGTAGTACCTTTAAAGTAACTTCATGTGACCCAGGAAATACGCTTTCCTGCTAGATCAAAAACTGGAATCTAGAAAGAAGCTGCTATTCCTTGGCTATTACTAAATTTAGAATAGGCTGTTACCGTGTTTTGGTTGACAGGTGCGGGCTCTGCCTTTTTAGTTTGGCTTGAGTCTTAGGGTTTCATTCCCTTCGCATGTTTTCATCCTTGTTGGTGAGAGACAGCTGCTGGTGTGAAAAACTTCCTGCAGGTGGATTATATATTGCTAATGCCGCTGCTCTGTCAGTGATCACAGCAGCAGCTGCAAAATGAGTCCTGGTATTCAAAACTTGAGTTGGGTGGAAGGGCTTTTCTTACGAAAGGGGTTTATTGCTAGCTCCCTGACAGAGGCAGATTTCTCAAGGAACTCGTAAAAAGAAGCACGCATGTAATCTGTGCTGTTCAACTTATGGAGTAAATCTTTCTGAGGAACTTTAGAGGAGGAAGTGCCATTTCTGTACCCGTTATCTATTAGCCATTTCTGATGATTCCACCTAGTCAGCTGTGCCTAGGGACCATGGACAGGAGTATGTGTTATAAGTCTTCATCTATCTATCTATCTATCTGTCTACCATCTTTATCCCTTCTGTTTCAGTTGTCTTCCTTCACCACGGCTGCTTCCCCTGTGCAGCTGCCTTTGAGAACAAACTGAGCAAAACCAGACAAACTGATTAGAAATTATATTGAGGATACTCTGTCCAATTTCATGTCTTTGCCTCCAGCACCTCACATTCTGCTTATGAGACCACTGCATCTGGCGCATTCTTCCTGGTTGATGCTGAGGCTTTGGATGCAATCCCCTGTTGCTCGAAGAAGGATGTTTCAACAGCAGCTTGTCTCCTTTTCCTCTTTGGTACTAATTATGAGACCATCTGGAATTCAAGAAGTGGGAAAAAACCCATTTATTCACAAGTGAAATTTGATGTTGCTGGCAATTACACTTCTGTCATTTTAAGACAGGGATCAGTTAGTGTCTCTTGGACATGAAGATGCTTATTTTCATGTCACCTTTGGAAATACCTCCATTTGTCTGTAATGGAACAGTTATCTATTCAAGCATTTCCTGTTTGAGCTAGAAAGGTGGTGAAATATCTGAAATCGGGGCAGACATGTTTTCTGGAGTTTTACCTAGCTGGGACCTCAGGACATACAAGCAAATGATCAGATCATCTGCTTCAAGTTGATAGTAGATGAATGAGGAGGTTTTCAGCAATGTTTTACGAAAGGTTTGTGTGTTTGTTTTCCCAAGACTGGGGCAGAGAGAAATAAAAAGTACTGGATTCTCCATCCCAGGTCTGTCTGCAATCATGTTCCTACCTGAGACATGTCTGAAGATGTGGGAAGCTGAAGTATGTCGTAGGAAGTGTAGGCAATAGTAATGCTGGTTGAGGCAGACGTGACATTGTATCCAGACTTGTAGAAATGCATTTTTGTCATCACATATTCAATCCTATTCCATAGGTGACTGGATTTCTGAATGTATATCTCATCTCATCAGTCAGACAGGCTTTGGTGTCTCTGTTCAAGTTCCAGAACAAGCTTGAAATATTTTGTAGGTTTAGTTAGTAAGTTCCTCCATTCCAGGCATTTATAAAACCAGTGACCTGAATTTGATTTACATTTTTACTAGTCTCAGGGCAGTTGCAGAATGATACAGTGTTTTTTTTTTTTTTGCAGGTGGCTTCTTATACAAAGATAGAGTGTGGAGAATGTGAAAGAAGCAGTGGATATTCTGGTGTTGCTTGCAGTGTGGATGTGAGAGGTTATTTACTGGTAACTGGGACACAAACAGTATAATTCACAAACATTTGTGTCCCACCTTCTATTCTCTTTTCCAGTAGAATACCTAGATTTTGGGGGAAAGAACATATTGGTTGTATATGCTGTGTGTTGATCGTGAAGGTCCTTCTATGTGTATTAGGAGTATTACTTACACTAAAATAGCTCTGAATCCAAGCGTCTGTGACCTGTGCATCTCCACAGTGGAAATCTGCGCATGGGCTCCTCTTCTGAAAGGGCTCTGAAGCCCTGCTCTGCTGAGGGCAGGGGTAAAATCCTGATTCAAGGTCTTGCAGTTGAAAAAGCTAAAAGCCTTTTCTAAGCTTATGCTATACAATGAAGTGTAGGAATTTTAAAAGTAATTAAGATAAGCTCTCCTGTTAATGGCTTCAGAGCTTTTTTCCTTCAAATTGTTTCCATTCACATCTAAAGATTTCTCTGAAGTGCTGCTCATTTGTAATGCTTTTTTTCCACTGTGGCTGAATATAGAAACTGATTACCAAGTTCATGAATTTTCTGAAGACCAGTGCAGGCAGTGTTAGCATCTGCTTCCTGACTTATTTATAGATTCTGATTACTGTGTTTCTAGCAGCACCAGTCCCTTCTTTTAATGACACTTCAGGCTTTAAATAGCTCTGCAGCCCTTTACAAATTCCAGAAAATCGTCAAAAATTTTAACTTCTTCTTCATAGCTTCACTCTAACTGCTTGGTAATTGACTTAAGTACGTTATTTACTACTACTAGTTTGTTTGGTTTTTTTTTGTCTATTGCTGATAGAAATCAAAACCCATAGTTTTCTGAAAATAAAACAAAAAGCTTGTCACATACAGCTTTTGAGAATTTTTGTTATGCAGAATTATAGTGGTTTTTTATTATGTAAACAAAATATTCCTCTTTCTGTTTATTTCAAAATACCCAGTTCATTTTAAGGTGTTTTTGTTTTTCCTCCTCTGTGTGGCATTCTTTATTGAATTGAACAATAAAACATCTTTATGCAATTGTACGTAAGAATCTTTTTACATTTTTTGACTGATGGAAAAAAAAGGTGATTTGATGGCGCCTTTACTGGGCAGCTTCAAAAATTATTCCAAACTGCTGTGAAAATATAGGAGCAAGTGTGCTCTGTAGTACTCTGTCGTAGAAGAGTTACCATTACTGGGAATCAAAGACTGGGTGCAGGGAGCTCAAATACCAGAAGGGAACAGAATGATAAGTATTTAAATTGTGGATGATTGTGAGCGTGAAAAAATAAAATGTTTCTTGTCTGAAAAGTGATTGTAAAGTTCCTCAGGCATTAACTATGGATGGTTATTTTTTGTGAAAGAGAGCTTTACTCCCAGCCATACAGAAGCTTCGTAACTGGAATTGGACCCAGAAGATAGACTACAGGAGGTTTTATGTCAGTCTGAAGAAAATGTTAGTTTCATGGGCAGAGATACATATATTCCATTGTTTTTGAACTAGCACTTCTGCAAGCTAGCAAGATAAGTTGAAGTACAGGTCAAAGAGGTCAGTTTCTTTATTAATTAATTAATAATGCTGATTCATCTAATGTTAAAGCTGCCTTGGCTTGGGAGTTTGTAGGCTTAAATTGAAAGCCTGGCGTTTATAAATTTCTAAACCGAAGATTCTGTATTGTTTGCCAAGATATCAGTGAAAGTCATAGGAGTCTTTTAGTATCTGGAGTGCCTGCTGAGTTCTTGAAAGTTGGAGGTGTTCATCAGCTAGAGAGACAGAGCTGTGAATATCAGAGTAGGACCTATGTTTCTGTGCCTGTAAATCAGATGCAAAAACTAAGTGCAATCTAAGTAATCTAATGTCAGGCGATATAAAAAACTGTAATGATGGAATTCCTAATAAGGCACAGTTTGTATATGAGGGATTACCAGTAAATTTAGAAAAACTTGATGAAGCTATTTTCAGTATTTCTTAGATCATCAAGGCTCAGGAGATTATAATTTGCAGTATAATTTTTCATTTTACGTAGTGACTTACTCTGGTCTGAAGTGTGGTTTATCAGTAAGTGCCATTGGACTGTAATCCTTTGATGCGACTATAGAACTAATTTTTTTCTCTTTCCACTGGAGTTGTGAGAGTCAGACAAGCAGGAAAGAAATACGGAATTCTAACACTGGGACATTTCACATTAATGCCATCATTTTTGTGAGGCTTTTGCATATTCCCCATTGAAAATACATCACTTCTTCAATTTTCATATCAGTGCTGACAGCAACCAGATAAAAGAGAGCTATCCTTGTATAGATTTTATGTCTTGTAAAGAAGACGAATTGTATTGAAGACTGGTTCATTCTCATTTGTTGAGGATCTCAGATTCTGTTGTCTCTGCAAGCAGACGGTGCTTACATGCTTGCTCATCTATTTAGTTAGGCAAGATCTTTAAGGTCAGCATGATGGCATAATTGGAGCTTTAACTTTCTGTGGTTCAGTCATGTACTGTTCTTGTCTTGGCTTTGTGAATTTGATGGTCTTTGGTCTCTGCGCGAACTACATGTCTACCTTGTCCTTTTTTTCCAGGATGTAGCTTATGATATTTGATTTTCAGAGTGGAGTACTAAACAAAAAAGAGGGTCTTTAGAACACCAAAGAAATTCCAAGTCCTTGTAAATTTTGATAGGGCCTGGGCAGTTTTTCAGATTATGACTGTTCTTGTGCTAAATTTTTAGTAGTTTCTTTCAACCATTATTGTGTGTAACCTCATGGGGACTTTTTTGGGGTTTTTTGTTGTTTTTTCTTTTTTAAGTGAAGTGACTTCAGTGTAATATATATCTGTAATAACACAAGAAATGGAGGTGATACGAATAGGTGATAACTTTAACTATACTTCCTACCTTCTTTCACTGCGTCTTTTATTGATTTTGCAAAAGTTGTTTTCCTCAAAGCAAAATTCCAGATGCTGTTAACTAGCTTCTTGCATCAAATGTGTTCATTCTCCTCTGTGTGTTACGTGGTCCAGCTTATTGAACAAAAGCACATACGCTGCTGTCAGTAAATCTTAAGCTTAAGTGAGGCTTGCATCTAAGATGCTTAGGGAAATCTGTATTGTTTACACACACGTTCTTGTTACCTGCTCTAAAATTACTGAGTTTCTATATTCTTCTAACATACTACTTAAAACAGTTCAAGAACCATAGTACACTGTGTATCTTTGAATGTGAGTACGTTCTCTGTGAGATTCACCTGTATGAATATTCAAGATGTTTTTTTAAGGTTTGTTCATAAGGTCAAATGTAGGAGGATGATGTGGTTGAAGTGTGCAGTTAAAGAAATTAATGTCAAAGTAAGTTCAGAGATCTTTGTTCTGGAGTAAAAATGGAATGCAATATTTTTGATTTGGCTTTGAAGTTGTTTATCGGATGTTTACAATACCAGTTTAAGAGATACTCTGCGATATAGAATCATAGAACCGTAGAATAGTTTGGGTTGGAAAGGACCTTGAAAGGTCATCTAGTCCAGCCCACTGCAATGATGTATGATTAATATTCTCTAATGGAGGAAAAATTAATGAGACAATAAGATGGCAAAGGATGATTTTTTGATAGTGTCTTTCCCAAAATGGTTCACGAGTATGTCGCTCTATTTGTTAAGGGATGTTAGGAAGCTGCTGCTGGCCCTGGTGGCCTTCAGGGCTGGGGCATTTGTCCTGCCTTGCTGCTGGAGCCCAGGGGTGCATGCCCAGCCTGGGCTCCCATCCCCACCTCTGGCTCAGACTTTGAGAAGTTAAACAGAAGGAGTCCTAAATTTAGAATGGGACAACAGACAGGCTGTTAAATAGACAGTCCCTCCAGCCAGTGGCCTTGCAACCTTCCACACATAGGTATGCACTTGTGGCCCTTTGGTGTCGGACACAGACCTACAAGCTTGGTGATCCACGGTCGCTTTTTCTGTTGCCGACACCCTGACTTGTCTTGGACTGTGATCCCTCCAGCTGTCCTGGTGGCCTGTGGTCCCCACTCTGGTCTCTGGTGTGTGGACCCTCATGTGCTGCAGTCACTGGCACTACAGGCGTGTGGGTCCAGTCACCCATGATCCCCCTCCAGTTGCTGGTATCTGCTTTTACTTGCTCTGTTCTGTAGGTGTTGGCATACAGGCTTGTTTCCAGTTACGTGCAGTGAGACTTTGCAACACCCGCAGGTGGGACAGAGAGTGGAGTTGCACAGAAAGATAGTTAGGAGGGGATTTAGTAAGACAGGATAGACCACAGTGATAAGGCACAGGGCTCAGTCAGCGAAGTGCACTGACTGGCGCCTGCTCACACATAGCCCTGGCCCCTTTATCCTTCCTCCTCTCACTTTGCCCCCTGCCTCCAGCCTGTTCCTCACCACCCCCTCTCCCCTGCTTTGACACTTTCCTGAAGCATTGTTTAATGAATTTTGTATAGATCCACAGGCGCCATCAGATATCCATAGTAATCATGTTCTGTCACTTTGCTCCTTATCTGTTACAAAGTCCAGGCTGATGCTCTTCAGAGCTATGCCTGTGGTTTCTTAACAGCCTGTCAATTAATGGCTGAAGAGTTTTGGTCATCTTTACAATCTCCTTAGTGCTTACTTATTGGGTTTGTGTCTCTGTGGTCTTTATATGGCTGTCCCTGTTACCTCGTATTCCCTTTTTGCTGAAAAGGTCCTTTACCTGATAACGTCAATGAACCAGGTTCTTTCACCTTCCACATGCCCTTATGCTCTCTTTTTAGCCGTATCATTGAGGGCAGTGATGATGAGGCAATTCCAAGTAGATGCTGTGAACAGGAAATCGAAATAAGGGAGGCATTAGACAAAGAATACTATGGTTTTAGATAGGCACAGCATGTAAAGTAAATAATAGACAGGTAAGTTTTAAAGTAGATTTTATTATGAAAGACACATTTCAAGCTAAGTAAGGTGAAGGGGTGCCATCAGACTGTCTGCAAATAACTTTTGTCAATTTGAGTAGTGAAGGCTGTCACTGTACTGAGTTGAGGGTAGCACAGATTTAAACTGTTAGAAAATTACGTGTTATCTGTATCCTAAATTTGATTTCTGCAGGATTTCTATTTTACCTCTATGAATGTGCAGCGGGGAGAGAGCTTGTTTCGAACCTGCTGTCACAGGGTGGTAGGGAAACTTAATCTGTACAGTTGTGATGATTATTCATAGAGAAGTTTTTTCCCTTAAACAGAATGTAATTTTAAAAAGTATGATTATGTTGCAATGCTAGCTAAATAAGCTACACTAAAACGATTCTTTTATTGATTTGGGGGATTTGTCAAGATAGAAATAACTTGTCTCACTGTTTATTTTGTTTTCTTAGAGGAAATTGCTGTAAGCACACTGTGGATGCTTAAACAAGTGAAATTTTCATCCCTTTTCACCACTGCTGTATTTTTTTTTTTGTTTGCAGAATCCAGTTGTGTCTGGTTGCAGCTGGTCAGAAATAGATGTGCTGATTCTGGCTGGAACAATTGGCCATGTTTTGAGTTTGGGGGCAAGCAGTTTTATAGAAGAGGAGCATCAAACCTGGTATTTTCTTATCAATACACTTTGTTTGGCGCTCTCTCAGGAACTTTGTAGAAATAATTTTCTTCTGAAAGAATGTCACCCTCAACATAGCACCACTGTGAAACAGAACTTTGATAGTATGGGGGAAGCCTCTGAGTACAAGAATATAGACATTCCAGAAGCAGGTGATTCAAAACTGGGCAAGGCCACCTCTTCGGCTGATTTCGTAAAAAGATCAGATAAGTGGATAAGCTTAGCAAGTCCATGGATCATCCTTATTTGCTGTCGGCTACTCCGATCCTTGAATCAGACAGGTGTCCAGTGGGCTCATCGACCAGACTTTGGGCATTGGTTGACCAGGTGGGTATCTGGTTTATTGTCTTATTTTCTGTCTTATTAAAAACTAACATATGTGTCATTTGGTGAAATGTGTACATTTCTATGCAGTCTATGTTTAGAAATTGCTGTAAACATGCCAAGCGGGTAAACAGTTAAGTAACGTGAAGATTTTTTCACTGCGGTTTCATGCAGAAGTAACCTGTACTACCAATAGTTTATAATCTTTGCCCTGCACCCCATGACTTATCTAATTAATGCCAATTATACACGATAGGCTTATCAGAGGCAAAAAGTAAATATTTTCCGTGTATACGTCAACAGTGTCTGGTTTGGGAAATTAAAAATCATTTAATAGAATTAAACCCTTGACATTAAGGTGGAAGGTTCTGCTCAACTCCAAACTTTGTGAAATTGCAGGAGAAGATACTACATGTAGAATTCTTCCTTGTCTATCACGGACATTGAATGTGTGGGTGGAAAACTGAAGGAATTTTTCAAGTGCAGTATGATAAACAAGAAAGGGAATTTTTTACATCTGGAAGTACACTGGAGAAGGGCTTCTGCTTTTTCTGCTACCTTTTAATATTGTGAAGAACTGCAGTCATTGTTCAGTGAAGAAAAGCACTTGATATTTCAGCTGGTAGATAGAGAAGCAATACCTTGTGACTGAGTAGTTAAAGTTTTGTAGACAGCAGATGGGGAGGCTGTGCTGTGCAAGATAAAGAAATTTCTTGCCAGTATCTTACAACATGTGGATGAAACATCATTCATCATTCGTTAATAGTGACATAGTAACGAACTAGTATGAGACCTGGTACTTATTGGAAGCCTCACAGATAAAATGCTAATTGCTGTGACAGGCATGAGTGCTGAAAGGCATGAGTTACGAGGGAATTTATCTCATTGTAGCAGTTGTCCTATACCAAAGCTTTCACCGTGTACTCCTCCTCTTGAGATGAGGTGAGGGATTAAGGAAGGAATGCCATATTCCCAGCATCATCTACATGATAGAGAACTCCTTCATTATGAGCTAAGCCAATGTGTGAGCAGGATTAGCTGCGATTTGGTGCAACTGCGGGGGATTTTTATAATTAATCCTGAGCATCTTCCAAAGATTTATTTGCCCAATAACTTCTTGAGCCAGGTGTCTTCTTCAGACTCTCAGTCCTTTTCTTTGAGGTGTACTAGTGCCACCATGCCAGGAAACAAGGACTTTATATTCTTGCAGCTGAAAAATGGTGTTTGTTTCAGAGGTATGGTTTTGCTAGTATGGCGCCCCAGGAATGTTTACTGACCGTTGGAAATGTTACCAGCCTTCTGAGAATTGCGTCTGCGTGCCTGGACTTAACTTCCAAAGATCCTGTCGTGGTTAAGCATGCTCCCACCTCTGGTTTGCTGGTGTTAGGTATGCCTATAGAGCAGCAAAACCTATTTTAGCCTTGGGCTGTGGGGACTCAGGGAGGTAGCACAGGTAGAATGTAGTCTGCAGCTGGAGCAGGTGCTTGTGGGGCTTCCTGATTTGCAACAAAGGCTGGGAAATCCTGTATGCCCAGTTCTAGCACTACTGCCTGTCAGGAGCTTCCAGGCAACCCACTCAAGTAAACCATGGTTCTTTACACCTGTTCTGGCTTAGTCTTTTTTTTTTGTTGTTGGGTAGGTAGGGGAGAGGAGGCTATTTTTGTGTTATTTTTTTTCTCCTATGGATTTGAATTGGTGTGTTTTGCATAATTCATATATGTCTTTGAAAACAACAGAATCACAAGCTGGTTGAGGTTGGAGGGGAACTCTGGAAATTACATGGTTCAATCCCGCTACTCAGAGCAGAGTGATCTGGAACAGATGGCTCAGATTCTTGTCCATCTCCAAGCATAGAGACTCCACAACCATTCTGGGCCACCTGTTTAATTTTTGCCCCCCAGAATTTCCATCTATTTAAACAGAATTTCCTTTATTTTAATTTGTGTCCATTGCATGATGTCCTTTTGCTGGGCACCACTGAGAAGAATATGGGTTTACCTTTTTGCAACACACTTCACCTCCAGTCAAGCTGGTGAGATCTGTACTGAGCCTTCTTTTTTGAGGCTAAACAGTCCCAGGGCTTTGAGCTTCTCTTTGTAGAAGAGATGCTCCCATCATCATTTTCATAGTCCTTCGCTGCATTTGCTCCAATATGTCCATGTATTTCTCTGTGCTGGATAACTCATAACTGGACGCAGGGCTGAGGACAGGTGAAGAAACACCTTCCTCAGCCTGCTGGCAGTGTTTTTCGTAATGCATCGCCAAATGCTGTTGGTTTTCTCTGGTGCGAGGGCACATTGCTGGCTGATAATTAACTCAGTGTGCACCAGAGCTATCTCTGAAAAGATGTTCAGCCCCAAGTCTGTCCAAGTGTGTAGCTGTTTGTTGCAAGGTGCAGTACTTGCCTCTTCCCCTTGTTGAACTTCATAAGGTTGCTGTCGGGCAATTTCTCCAATCTGTTGAGGCACCTCTGAATGGCAGCAGACCCACCTACTGTATCAGCCACTCCTCCCACTTGTGCACTGTGTGCTGACCTGCTGAGGATGCGCTCTGCCCCATTGTCCAGGTCATTAAATGAAGAAGTTGAACAGTATCAGCCCCAGTGTCAAGCCCTGGGGTTGGTCCTTAGTGACTGGCCTCCAGATGGACTTTGTGCTGCTGATCACAACCCTGTGAGCCACTTTTCAGTGCACCTGACTGTCCGCTTTACCTAGCTGGGACTGCATCAGTTTGCCTGGGATGATGTTATAGGAGATGGTGTTAAAAGCTTTGTAAAAGCTGAGATAAACAACATCGCCTGCTCTCTGCTCTTCCACTGGGCTGATCATCTCATCACAGAAGTGTTTGAAGTTGAATAAGGATTACTTCCCCTTCATAAAGCCATCACAGCCCTATTTAAATGAAAGCTGTCTTCCTCCCCCTTCAGTAAGGCTGAAGTACAGCAGCTAGGTATCAAAACCAAAACTAAAGAATTTTACAGGTAAATTGCTGCCTGCGCTTCTCCACCAAACTATACCCTCCCATTGGGTATGTTTGCTTGGCTCTTGAAGCAAATAGAAGAGACAAAGTCCTGCAGCTGTAGTCTTAGGCTACGACTGCTTGTTTGGCTACAATAGTAGGTTAAAGGAGCTCTTGCCTTACAAGGCAAGGTACCTGCTGTCTTGCTCCTCCCCTCCCTGGCCCTGTATTTTACCAGCACAGCTGTTGCTTTGTCGGTGTGGTGAGCTAAATCATTGAATAGATGTGGCTGGAAAAGTAACCCAAGACAGTGTGGGGAACTCTTGGCTTCCCACTCTGATTTACCATCCAGCTTCACAGGCAAATTGGCTGGCTTAGTAACGGGAATGCAGGAAGGGAAGAGTGTGCAAGGCAGCACTGCTGCTGTTGAAATTCCTATAGAAACAAAATGTGCAAGTATCTTCATCTTCTGAAGTGCTGCAGACATAAATAGTTTTTTCTTTCTGCCATTGTCAAGCATTCCTTACAAAAACCCACTTGCCATTCCAATTTGATTGAGGAGGAAGCAGTAATTCACAAAATTGTACTTTTGGGGGCTTTAAAGACATTGTGGAACTGTCCAGATTGCCATGCCATGGCAGGCTAAGAGGATGTGTCACTGAGGCTGCCGCAGTTCTGCCTTCTCCCTTATACTGGTGTAACTGCTGCTGCTGTGTTTAGGGAGCAGGTGATGGAGCAGAACCCTGGCAGCCGTGGCACAAGTTGGCTTGGGCTGCTGGGGAGCTACATCCTGACTTAAATCAACAGAGCAGTTTTTAGCCAAAGAGGAGAATACATGTCACCACGCTGACATATACTTTGGTTGCTTTATAGGGTTACAAGATTGCCCAGGTAGCAGCATTTGAAGTGCACAATTTTTGGACTAGAGTGGTGGCATGTAGGTGAGTTCTTGGGTCTGAAATGATTCACTGGACAAGCTTCAGAAAGATCAGTCAACAATGCAACTAAATCTTTGCTCATCCTGTGGCCTATAGAGTGTCTGTGAATTCCTATTTGGCAAGCATGCTTGCACTTTCTTTGGTTAGAGGTTTTAATGCCTTTGTTGGTTCTTCTTCACAAGAGAACAGGGTAGTAGAGATATCTGTTTCCCTAGTTGATCAGGATTGAGATGATGTTTTTCCTTATAGCATGAATTAATAGTTGGTGATAAGCTGAGTTGCATAAAGCAGTTATTTCTCTTCCCAAAATGCATTGCTAGTCTGTAAGGTTGATTGTTATTCTATTTTTAGGATGCGTTTAATTTGCATAGTTATGTCTTAATAGCACATTTTTTAGTAATAAGAAATTAGAACCTTACTTAGATCATGTGTGCCCTTGTCAGTTTGAGTTAGAGCTACTCAGGCTTTTTCTAGCCAGCCTTCTATTTTATCTCTAAGATAAACTAATCAACAAACTACCCTCTTTTCTTCCCTCTGTATTAACCTTTTGGACATCTGTGCTCATTCTCAGGCTAGTATTTTGCTTATCTGTGCAGTGCTTAAGGGGCACAACATTTGAGGTATAGACTGTTGTGCAGGTTTGTGCATGGAAAAATGTAAGCAACAAAACACAGAAAATCCACCTGTAGTGTGTTGAATTTGGCTACTAGGGATGCATTCAACAGTGCTGAAATAGGGAGAATGTTGTTTGTTATTTGCAGAGAGACTCTGCAAAACCTGCTACAAATTAGAAAAAAAAGACTGGTGAGAAAAAGAGCACAAAAAAATTAGACAGTAGATGAAGTGGAAGAGAACATGCAATCCCTAATTTTGCCTTGAAGTCAGGTTTTCTTTTTAATTAGTTGGTATTTGGTTAGCTTCATTTCGCTGTTAATCTTGGCCAGACCTGATATTTGGAAGGTGTCAGACCTGTTATATGGCTCACTGTGGAAGGGCTGAAGCTGTCAACGACAGCGTCAGCTTGAAGAGAAGTGATGAGAAGCAGCAGCATGGGAAGATAAGATTTGCTCTTAATAGTGTACTTAGCCATCCCCATATGCCTTCCACCCAAAGCTAGCACACTAAGTGACTCCTGTGTATTCTGTTGTACGTAGTAGAATGAAAGTAAACTATTATAAAAGGCTTTATCCACATAAAATGTGAATTGTGCACATTTGTAATTCTTTTTACTTTTACTCTAATTGTATTTGCAGTAGAGAGGTGAGGTCAAAGCAGTGGCAGGAAACACCTTCTATCTTCATTCTGATACCAGACGTATGAAAGTTTAGAGTACAAGCTGTTACAATAAGAACGTAGAGCTGAAGCTCTCTTTTTTGCCTTCCCCCGTCCCCAGGTGTTCTGTCAGGAAACTGTTGGTTCTTCATGGTCCGTTTTGTGGTTTGAGCAAAACCCAGTACATTTCAGCTGAGAGCAGAGTATCGCATTCATGCTCGTATTTCTGAATAGAATATCAAAATCATTTAGAACTTTCCTAAATGGCTGGACTCTATGTTGAGCAACTACAATCCCCTTCCAAAATACATGCTAATTTAATATGCACTTAGCTGCTTAACTGTAAGAACCTTAGCTGGAAGACTTTGAAACTGTAGGTGATTTATGCTGGCCTGACTTCACTTGCTATAAATACTTTTATTGTTTCTTCAGCAAACTCTATGAAACACTGGCAAAAGTTTTTTTGCAACAGATTTACATGGTTCAGAAAAATCTGAAGCAGAAATCACAGAGGAGTGTTACCAGAAAACCTGGATGTGAGTTGGATATAACCCCTGTGCTAGCAGTCAGGAAAGCACCATTAGTAACTGATGTGCACATGACAATTAACATATCCTTGCTCTCTACTAGGCCTTCTCTGAGAATTTTCTTTCTATTTTGGGAGCTTAGAGTATGATTTCACATGTTCACTGTAGGCAATTGTAGCTGTTAGTGAGTGTCTTGGTCGATGTAACACCAGCAATTACTTCTTACAGGTAGGAATATTTTTTAAATTTTTATATGTTGCTATGTTAGATTTGCCTGCAGGAGTCTCGTAACAAAAGTGCATTGACTTTTTTAGATAAAGAGACAAAGATGATGATATGCTATTATTTATCCCTGATTTGTTTTATCTCACTCTCATACAATGAGCAGCCAAAGAGAATGTGTCCTGAAAGCTCTTAAAATTTTCCGCAGAGGTTCATTTGAAAGATACAGTGGCTACTAAATTAGTTCTTTATGTGTTGGTCAGAAGAGATGGTGCGTGCACTATCTTCACAGGTTGCTGCAGCAATCCGTTCACTGCTTCTACTGTCTCCCTTCTGTAGAGGAATAACAACAGTGAGGAGAAACATCAAGACTGCATTTTCTCTCCCATATATTCCTCTTGCTGTCCTCTGCGGGCCTGCAGGGCGCAGTGCATCTCGTGAGAGTCTCGTTAAGTTGTATGGGGTGCTTGACTGGGTCCTGCAGAGAGGACTAATAGGACAATTTTTCTGCCCCATATCCTTTCCTCTGTGACTTTCCAAGCATAACAGCTGAAACATCTATTGGTCGGACTCCTGATGAAGCATATACTAGGGAACAGGAAAGCGAACTTGTTTGAAGTTCTATAATTTTTATTAAATCAAAGATAAAATTCCAATCATAAGTGCAGTCGGAGTTAATGCAGATAACAGCCCAGGCTCAGTCAGTTTTCTGAAGTGAGTGATCTTTTATCATGGCATTTTGAAATGTGGAAGACAGAAGATGGAGCCCTTGGCTTTCACACTCTATGTGATGTTCTTAACAGAAGGTAAATCCAACAAAACTAGTGGTTCTAGGTCATTTGGGATTCTGGGAATATTTACAGTAGGCAAGGGTTAGCAATTCGTGGATTACCGTAGGCTTTCTGGAATTGCATAGCTAGTTATAGTAGGGGTTGATTGCAGATCTTTACCTTACCCCGTTACAATTTGAAGTGCTAATTGATATCACTGTATATTTAAATACATCATACTGGCAGCACGTTCAATGAAATGCCTTTGATTCTGGAATAAGTGTTACCTATTTAGGATGCAGGGGAACAAACAAACTGTGTCTGTAATTTTCTTGGCCATGATGCAAATTTTGTGTCTTTATATCTGCTATGGATTAATCCAGTACAAGATGCTGTAGTTGCATAAGGGAATCATACTGTGGTAATGTGTTTGTGTGTGTATGTTTTAAACTGTGTGTTTCTGGTCATTTTGGCTAGGTAATCTTTTGTATGTCTAAAATGAAACATACCAAATACAAGTGCATTTATTTAAAAAGAGAGAAGAGTTCTAATTCTATTGTGCAAAAATCTTTTCTGCCTTATGCTAGAAAATGCAATGCTGTAGTATAAGCAAAATGCACTGTTTCAAGATGTATAAATAACAAAACCCTAGTTTAAAAGCATTAGATATGCAGCTCAGTTTTTATAAAATTAACAGAATAACTAGCATGTGGTGGAACATAATCATTACACTTTTAAACATGCATGCTTGAATAGAAAACCTCATTAATAAAGCCGCTTTTCTGCAAATACTGAAATATTTTACCATGCCTCTTGGAAAGTTCATAACAAATGTCAGTGCAGTGATTAATATGGGAATACAGTGCTGTAGCTAAGGCTCTGTCAAATGTGTTTAGCAGTAATTACAGTGGTTTGAAGGTTTGGGGCTTTTTTGTTTTTTTTGTTTTTTTTTTTCCCCAGCTCTGAACATAAAACTGAACTCTCCTTCTTGGCTGCAGTCTCTCTTCTTATGATCTTCTCTCTGGTTCAAAGAAGATGCTCCCTGGTTTCAAAAATTGCTATGGCACTTGGGCTCCTGGGAGTCTACAGTTACCGGGCAGCTATTGGAAATGTCATATTTCCATGGCAACATGACAGCAAAGATATTTCAAAGTAAGTTAATCAACAGATATGTAAATCTGTTTCTAGAGAGGTGCTAACACTGTGGATATCAGAGGATGAGGTGGGTGGGAACATTATGTCTAGGCTGGAATCACATTCTTATGAATAAAACTCTATTTTGTAGGTGGCCAGCACTCACTTTTTTTGTCATGTGTACATAGTTTTGAGCCCCATGAAGTGTCTTTTGACTGTGGTAGATCAGAAGCCAGTCAGATAAGAGTTAATATGAGGAAAATGTAATAGTCATAGCCTGTATTTTTTCTACAAAGAAAGTCCAAATGCACCGTCTCCTCTTGCTTTAGATGGACGTGCCACATTTAGCAGAATGCATCCCAAACTCATTTAGCTACTTCCTAGTTTTGAAAAATGCTTAGGCAGTAATTGGGAGAGTTGTTTTTCCGTATCTTTCTTTTGCAGGTGACTGTTCTGTAATGTACGACCTTTCGAGATGTAATCAAATCCTTCTAAGCTGTGCTGCAGAATGCATACTAAGGATTTTTACGTGGATGTTAAGTTTCTTACAGAACTAGTCTGTAACTGTAAGGAAGCTGTGCACTTTCACCAATAGCTACTTTTGGAATGTAGCCAAGTGGCTTTAGTTTTCTTATGACACCTTTTACTGTTGGGTTGTGCCTGGCGCTGCAGCTTCAAGTTTTTCCAAATGTCAGAGCGCTGCGGGAAACTTCCAGAGTCAGTTAGGACGTTTGATGAGGAGGATGTGATCATGGAAGAGAAGCTGTAAAACAGTTTTCGTCTGGATGTAATAAACTTTCTCTTGCACTCATTTTGAATCTGATGTGGATACAAATGGTTTCTGTTGGAGCTTCTTAATCAGGAGCCAGAGATTCACAAGATGTGCAGAGATGGAAAAAATCGTGCAGAAGATCTTTGGACATACAGAAGATCAGATTTGCTAACGAGGCATGTTTTATAACAAATATTTGAATGGATGTATATCTAGGTATATTTACATACATTCTATCTCTCCAAATATTGAAGATAATTCTAGCTGTATACTAGCGTTAACATTGTGTGCTAGTTTTGCCGGATGCAAAAGTAATGGTAATCTTTACTTAGTCTGCAGGATTTGGCTCTCTGTTTGAACATACCTGATTTCTGAGTGTGACCTCTAGTTTTGCTTTGTGTTTGAGTAAAATCCTTGGAGAAGAATACTGTCCTTGCAGTAAGAAGAAAAATATTGCAAAGTGGGACAGAACATTAAATACAGCAATTGAGCTGCAAATAAAATGCAATTAGAAGAATAAGTGGAGTACTTAAATACTAAAGGCAAAGCATTTACTGGGAACTTGTTCAATCTATAGTCAGTGTTATAATTGATTGCAATTATAACAAGAAAGATACAGGCTTTTTGTGTCATTTCACCTTGAATAGTGCACATGATGATTTGCTTAAATTATGTCAGTCCTTTATAAATTTCTGATTATATACTGGTTTAAAAGTTACTGTCATGTGCCAAAGCTTTACGCCCTTTACATCCTCTGTGTAAGGTGTTTGGTGAAAGCTGGCAGGGTTAGCAAACGCGTGTTCTGACCCTTGTGGTAGCACGTCTTCTGCACCTGGGCCGGGAATTGGGGTGCAGGGCTCTTTCCTGATCTCAGTAAGAAAGGACCAACAACAAATGTGTAGCAGAATAGATGTTTTAATAATATAGAGTAAAAAGGCGAATATAGGTAGCGAGTGCCTTCAGATGCTGGGAACCTTGGCTGCGTGCACCATCAGACAAGGCCCAGACAAATCTTCCCATGGCATGCTGTGGCACACAGGTCCCATCTGTGGAGAGGTTCTGCCTCCCTCCCATACCATGGTGCCTTTTCTTTTGTGATTAAAAAAACCCTCAGACACACCGTAACAAACCCATGTGTCTACTCCTGCCAGGTCAGAACATTCTCTCTGTCATAACACCCACCAGCACACAACACAGGCCAGCACAGAGCTTCCAACATGGTCCCTTGCAACGGCTACTCCTGCTAACATGGGGACTTCTCAAGCCTGAAGTACAGGGCCTAACAGAGCAGACATGGTTTGCCCAAGATCAGTAACTCCTCAAACACACTATCTTGCACAAGGCTCCCAATACAGCATGTCGGAAATGACGGTAGACACGTTAGTAGATTTCACGTTAGCTGATGCATTGACATGGTTATCCTCGCTCATCTTTATTGGATGGCTGATGTGATAAATGGTAAAGCCTGTTTAAAATGCCACCAGGAACAAAACTAGGACTTTCTTTGAAAAGTGTCTAGGGGTTTCTTTACTGTATTTGTGATATGGAGTAGCTCCACATTCAGGTGCAAGGTAGAGGTAGTTTTGTGTAATATGAGAAAAAGCTGTAGACAGCCAGTGCATTTTTTTATGGATAATGCTTTCTTCTGTAAGATTGAGACTCTTTGCTCTGGAACGCCCCCTCTCTGTACCCTTTACTGAAGACAAGTGTTTTCTCTGAATGTGATGACTGCTGGGAGGTGGATGAGGGAGAAGAGCCAATTGAATTGTGTCCCATCTTCTATGGCTTACACTAAGATAACCTCTAAATTAAAAAATGCAAGGAAGTAATTTGGCCTTCCATTTTCCTCAGAGTTCTTTTTAAAAAATGATAGTTTGTGCCATGAAGGAGTATATACCATACTGACACAAACAAAATAGTAGTAGTGCATTTGCTGAGAAATTGTTTTTTAAGTTTGAATTTTCATCAACAGGTTGATTTCAGTTTTCACTTAACTCATTTAATAGTGACAAATACCCAAAGCTATTTCTGAAAGTTTTAGTTCTAAGTCACATGAATATATTTGAATATTTTATGGTGATAATTACATCAGAATTACCAGAGACACTGAAAAGGTACACTGAATTTCTCCATTAGCCAGAAACACAGAAACTGTCTAAACTTTATTGGCTTTTATTTTTTTCCTCCTAAAGGAAAAAGCCAATGGGCCTTACAGGGGATTTACAAAGGCTTGCTATTTAAGGGAATGAAATAGTAAAGCCCATTTGTATAGATTGTTAGGTATGAGTTTGAGCCTTTGAAAGCTAAACCACAGAACCAACCACTGTATTCAGGTTTAGGAAGGCCATATCACTATCACGTGGTAGTTTTGCCTTTTTTCTTAGTTTTGTGGGTGCAAAATGAAAGCTGAACTTGTAAATACTGTTGCTTATTATTTCTCCTCTTGCTTGTTGGTTCTCTGTTCTGTATGTGGAAAAGAAAGTTTGAATTCAAGCTCAGTTGGTAGTAATTGAGAAGGAAGGTGACCTTCCAAAGACTGAAAAAAATAATTAAAGTTAAAAGGAGAAATTTATTTTTAGAAATTTTGACTAGTGGTGTTTTCTGTGGTCAGCTAGTTACGCTACGTACACCAACTATAACTACACTTTTACTATTTTTAGTGTCATGGTCTAATCCTCCATATATTATTAAGTCCAGATGACTCAGGAATCCTCAGTGCTGAGTGAATTGTATTAATTTGGTAGCAGATCATGTTCATTCACCACTTGTGTATAAAGTGACTGGTAATCCCTAAGGATACCCTGTATTAAATTATGGATAAAATGTGTAGATAACTTGTATTTTTCTCTTTTGCAAGATAAAAAAGAAATTTATAACCACAAAATTTTTAATATGCTTATTTGGTGAGTTCATTGGATTATTATTATATCTTAGCTCATACTAACATAATTTGTGACATTTTTTGCCCAGTAAACATAAGCATATCAGTGCATTCTGATGGGTGTCTGCTTTCACTTTCTTTTTTCCTTGGGCCTGGCACTTCTAGAATAGCAGGTCACAGTTTTTCAGCCTGCTGGTCCTTGTCCTTGTCAGCTTTTTGGACGAGATGCTGTGTTTTCTTCACAAGCTGACTTTCACTTGAAATGAAGAGGCCGATGAATTTATAGGTGCAATGAACACGGCAGTAGACGCTACATATAACAGTCATTATTTTTGTGATGAGATTGCTTAGGCATTTGAAAAATGCGTCCAATTACAAGGTAAAAATGTGCTGGTGTAAACCAGCATATCTGTATATCTGCAGTTACGTAAGGTGAGAAGATGTCTGAAGTATGCAGAAATGTTACACTGCAATAAGAATCTTCAAATACTGTCACTGGCGTTTTGGTTGGCTAAAAAGGAATACATGCTTGTGTGAATGAGTTGTGAAAAATTACTGAACAGCTTAAAGGGAATAGTAATTTTAAAGTAAATTTAGTTCCTGAAATAAAGTTTCTTTATCACTCTAAGGAGTATTTTTGGGGAAAATCGTAGTATATAAATGGTGTATTTATATGAATGTATTTGTGGATCTAGACCTTGATTAGTGATAACATAAATTTATTTTAGTTACATTAATTGACAGATAATCTTTTTAATATATTTTATGTTAGCTTAGTTTTTAGCACAAGCTGTTTTCTTTGCTAATGTTGATTTGGAAGTGTTGTAATTTAAGTGTGAACTGTTTTTAGACTTTTTTGTATTTGAGAAAATGCTGTCATGAAATTGGCCAGTACTAGCTTTAGAATTTAATCTGTTTGGCAGAACTGCGTTGGTCTTGCATCGCCCTTGAAAGACTTTTTGATCTGTGAAATAGGTATTAGTAAGTAACTAATGTTTTGTTTTATTTATTTATTAATTATTATTACTTTTTTTTTTTTTTTTTTAAATTTCCTCTTTAGGGGAATTACTGAAGCTCGTTTCGTTTATGTCTTTGTTCTTGGCATAATCTTCACTGGCACTAAAGATTTACTAAAGTCACAGGTTATTTCTGCAGACTCCAGCGTGAAGAGTACAGGATTATGGGAAATGTATAGTGGCTTGGTTCTACTAGCAGCCCTTCTGTTTAGACCTCACAATTTACCAGTCTTGGTGTTTTGTCTGCTGATTCAGTCAATGATGACGAAATATATCTGGAGACCTTTGAAATTTGATGCAGCACAGATTACTATCATGCACTACTGGTTTGGCCAAGCTTTCTTCTATTTTCAGGTAAGCTGAATACTCTCCCTGCTACAGAGGTGGGGGGGAATAGTTTTTGAAACAAATATCCTTTGTGAGTAAAATGGCAACTAAATCTCAGAGTAGATGAGTTTGCTGAGTTCTCAGAAGGGTTTACTTTTTAACTTCATTATCAATGTTTTGTTTTCAGAATCAGGGAGAGATACATACCTTGATAACTTATTCTCAATATATATTTCCAAAAGTGTTAAAAGTATCATGTACCTGTACCAGGGGGGATTTTGGTCGGTTACTGCGCCTGATACGTACTGTTCTGGTGATAATAAATGTAAAAATTTCATCTGAGTTGATGAATACCAATAAGAGGCAGGTGGCTTTTTGTCCCTGGTTCTTGAGGCTTATAAAACCTTTGGTAACATCATGACAGATCTACATACAGTTGAATACTGAAAGGAAGTTCTGTGATGAGGTAATGTCTCATGAGAATCGGAACTAATTGCCATTCTTACTAGATCAAGTGGTATCTTCTTTTCTGAGGAGCCTTACTAATTTCAGTAACACAGTTCTCTGCATTGCAAATAAGGTTGCAATTCCGCAAAAGCTTTCCTTAGCATGGAGGCTGGAGAGGTTCTTTCAAATCCTAATGGTGTTGGAAACTTAGTGTAGCAGACTATCTCAAGAGGGCATTTGTTAAGTTGGGAATCAGGTTGTTTCTGGTTTAGGAGGACAGGCTTTGTGATTTGTTGCAAAATTTCAAAGTGACAATCATGTTGGCTTTGTTTTTGAGGCATGGCTGAGGATGTTAAAACCCTGGTCAAGGTTAGGGTACTTGCTACTGTGTTTCTGATCCAGTTAGTACTGACTGAGGATTGGCTTGACTTTGCTCAGAGAGTGTATGTCAGGACAGGCAATTTCTGATGGGGACAAGATTGTCGTGATTCATCCCTTCCTACCCAGTTTTCCTTCCACCTGCTGCTCAGAGGACATAGTATTTCTTAGTTGAATGGCTTTTGCATGTCTTGAATGTTACTGTTCAGGCAGTCAGCTCTGATTATGGGCTTCTGGGAGCAGCCCTTAGTGGGGCTGGCAAGAGGCTGAAGGCAGAGCTCTCTCAGTACTGAGGTACCAAGCAAAAGCAGCTGCCAGAAATTTAGTGGTGGGTAGGCTGGCCAGAAAATCCTGGTTTTCGAAAGAGGACCAATAGAGAATGGTTTGAATGTTTTCATGATGATGATACTATTGGCTGAGAGTTTCACAGAACAACCACGTCACAGAAGATTTGAGGCTAGAAGGCACCTCTCCAGGTCATTCATTCCAACCTCTCCCTGTCCAATGGCAGGTGAAGCACGTGTCCACTTTGATTTTAAAAACCTGCAAGGAAGAAGACTCTGCAACCTCTCTGGGCAGTCAGTCCCAGTGGTTGATCTCCCTAGCCAAAAAAGCTTTTTCTGATGTTTAAACAGAACTTCTTGTATTTCAGTTTGTGTGCATTGCTTTTCACCCTTTCGCTAGTCACTACTGAGTTATGGAGAAGGCCAGAGTCTGACTACTTCTTCTATACTCCCCTGATCAAGTATTTGTACACATTATGATCCCTGCTGAGCTTTCTCAGAGTAAACAGACCCAGCTCTTTCAGATAGAAGTTTGTATGACAGATGCTTTGTACCCATCATAATCTTTGTGGCGCTTCAATGGACTTTCTCCAGTACATCCATGTCTGTCTTGTGCTGAGGAGCCCAGAACTGGACCCAGGAGCCCAAATGTGATCTCAGCACTGAGGGAATGCAGCATCTCCCTCAAGTGGCTGGCGGTGCTCTCCCTAATGCAGTTCCAGGTTCTGCTGGTTTTTGCACAAAGGTCAGATAGCTGGCTGATAGACAGCATGGTGTCTACCAAGACCCCATGTCCATCTCTGCCAAGCAGCTTTCCTTGTGACTAGTCACTAGCCTGACCCAGGGCATAGATTTATTCCTCCCCAAGTGCAGAATTTGACATTTCCCTTTGCTGAACTTCATGAGTTTTTTGTCAGCCCATTTATCTAGCCTCTCAACGCACCTCTGAGTGGCAGCAGACCCACGTGCTGTGTCAGCCACTCCTCCCACTTGTGCACTGTGTGCTGACCTGCTGAGGATGCGCTCTGCCCCGTTGTCCAGGTCATTAAATGAAGAAGTTAAACAGTGTCGGCCCCAGTGCCAAGCCCTGGGGTTGGTCCTTAGTGCCTGGCGTGCAGGTGTACTGCTGGTTGCAACCCTGTGAGCCCAGCCACTGAGCCACTTTTCAGTGCACCTCACTGTCCACTTTCCCTAGCCGGGACTGCATCAGTTTGCCTGCGAGGATGTTATGGGAGATGGTGTGTTAAAAGCCTGCTTGTGAGGTGAAAGTGCGTTGGATATGTGTAGCCCATGTATCTTCAGGCCAGTATGGTATGATGGAATACAAAATAAGGACTTTCTGAAATAACACATTTGCTGTGAAAGTGTAATTGGGCAGGTTAAATTTTGTGTCATCTTCAACCTGAGTGCTGTAAAAAATTGGGGAGTAACTTTTCTGGAAGAATTTCCATAAACTTTGGAAAATGTGTGCAGCTGCTTCAGAAATAAGCTAGCAGAGGCTATCGAGAGCATGATACGTCTTTCCATTTGACTATGGTATGACAAAGGTTTTTTTCTATACCAATAAAAATGTATCTATTCAAGACCAGTAAAAAGTAACAGTCAGATCTAATAGCAAGTGTCACGGTTTTTAGTTGTTTTATACTGGTGTTAGTGGGAAGACAGAAATATATTTGAAGATTTTTCTTCTTCTTTTTAATGACTGTTTCTTTGCACTTTCAGCTACCCTTGCAATTCAGGAGATTTTAGGTTTTTAGAAGACTGAAAGAAGTGATTTCCGTTTTAATTGGCTGCACATAGTGCTGTTGGATATCCTGCATTTTTCAGGCATCCTTCCAGGCCCATCACCCCACTGGCAATTTTGACATTTTTTCTGGATGTGTTTGCTTTGGAAGTAATAAATTCTAGCATGATACAGATTTCAGAAAACTTGAGGATATTTCAGAAATTAGCTCTGACAAGGGAGTCTCTTGCACATAGACATGGTGCTGAACCACAGCATCCAAAGCTCAGAAAAGAGAATTTCTCCATTGCTTCATTGTGAGCCAGGTTGCTTGATTGGTCTTTGTGCATCTCCTGTCACTCTAAGATCTGGAGAATGAAGGGTGATAGTTATCAAAACTTCAAGTTTCTACCAGAAGACCAAAGCTTTTTTCCCCCCATGATGTTTCCCATGCTGGTTTATTATAAAGTCAGAGATACGAAACAGCAGATCTAGATAAGGAGCTGCCATTTCGTGTACCATCACATGTCTGTAAACTTCAGCTTTTGGGAGATTCTTCTGAATTTAGCAACAGCTTAGGAAAAATTTTGACAAATTTTTACTCTCTTCAGCACAGAGACCTTTAAAAAATGTATCCATTTCAGAAGAACTTGCCAACAGTCTTTTGCAGATTTTTTTGGCTATCTACTTGGAAAACCAAGGTGTATAGCCTGTTCAGCATGCCCGAGACAGAATAAAATGACAAATGATTTGTAATAGAACAGGAAGGATTTTAGAAAGAACAGTGTTAATTGTGACCTATTTCTCTATTTTCTCTATTTTTCTCTATTTATCTCTATTTTTCTATTTTTTCTATTTTCAAAACATTCTAGAGATGTTTCAAACATAGAGAAATCAATTCTGTTACAGGAAAAAGTGCTTTTAAGAGTCAAGACAGATGGAATTTTCATCCAACCCCCACTCCTTAGAGAACAAATTTTCATTTCTCTTTTAAAAATGCTGTAAGTACATTTGCATTAGATGTCCTTTCTAGGATGGAGATTAAGAGTTTGACCAAAATACCATTCTTCAGATGTTAGCTTTTTTTTGATGAAAAAACTGTGCTGCAGGTATGGAAAGGAACAATTTAAATCATGCAAGGCTAAGAGGGGTTTCTTTTTGCCCTTCACAATTGAAAGCACTTCTCTGATGTGCAAAACACTGGTGTAGAAAAGTAGAATGGTCAAGCTGGTAGCTCATAAAATTACATAGGCTACAAAGGGCTCTCAGTATCTAATTAATGCTCTCTCTTCAGTTGGTAAATTTCTCCCAATCTGTTCTGAGATTAGGTTTTCCTGTCTGGGACTCTAGTTCCAATGATGGAGAGACTTCTTCCAGTAATTGTGTTTAATTTCACGCTCTTTGTATGTAGGTTTGCTCAGTATGTAGCATTCTGATCTGCACTACAGGGAAAATTAAAAACCTGACAACCTACAAACCCCACTTCTTCACTAATTGCTTTTCTTGGCTATATTTTTCTCCTTCCCTTTGCTTTGATTTCAGAGTCTAGAGCACAAATGCCTTGTGAGGGAAAAGCTGCTCAGTTTGTATAACTTAAAATCAGGATTGAAGTGTCTTATTGATTTATTAGTGACACTTAATTAACTGGCAATCATATATTAATGGCATTTAATTAACTGGCAGTCACTGAACTGTAGATGCAAGATCCATACCAGATATATGACAGATGAACACTCATCAATTTCTATGCCATTTTGTGTACCTGATTTGAAAAAGATCTAGCCCTGACCCCTGCACTGGTGCCACTCTCTCCCAAACACATAGAGGTAACCCCCCTTCAAGTGTGTTACAAACACTTTCCCCTCATGGCAATGCAGGTTCCCCTGTTTACTCACACCTTTTGTGACAGAGGCAGGCACTCAAGCTTTCGCTGCTCATCTGTGTCCCAAGAGTACTACAGGCGAGTGACCTCAGGAGAAGCCATAGCTGATTTTAGGTGGTTACCTGAGTGGCTGTCTACAGTTTCCAGCTTTTCCTTATCTGGGTGATGGAAGGTGGAGTTCTGAAAGTACCCACACTTTTTGTGATGTGGCTTTCTGGTTTAGTAACAGATTTTAATTGTTCAAATAAACCATTTAATTTTTTCCTTTACCCTATGGGAAAACCAGGAGGCTCTTTGCTTGGTGACAGCTTTCAGATCCGCTCCTTACTCCTATGCCTTCCAGTGAAAATACAGCGTTCTTACTGAGTGAACTGCAGGTGTCTCAGATTTAGCAACTACCTGTCTTGGCCTTGTGACCATCAGCACTGAGATCTTACATTCTGACTGACTTAGGAAAGGGTTGTATTTCAGACAGAGTATGTATCATTTGTTCTCAAATACTGAATATTAAGGAGGTACAGATGGGCTGTTTCTGCTGGAGAAGTCCATCAAGTTCTCAGCTTCAGTACTGACCTCTGTTCAGCCTGCCTTGGTATTAACTAATCATTCATTTACTAGTTCTGGAGTGAGTGATGTCTGTGTTTGGATGCTAGACGAGAGATGTGGAGGAAGCACAACTGTATTATCAGGCATGATGTGCACTGCTGGCTTAGATTTAAATGTCTTCCCTGTCTTTCCTCAAGTTTTGTGGTTACTAGAGCTGCCACTATTAAACTGGGTGGGTTCAGAGTGGTGCTGGGTTTTTAATTTCCAGACAGGCATAAAGATCTAATGTAGCATACACAAATGATAGCAGGTTTATGACTGAAATACAGAAATTGAAAAACACTGAAATTTGTTGTTGATGCAGATCAGATTGGATACTAAATTTAAACTGTGCTAGCTAAATGAAGCAGGAGAAGAGAAATATAAACTAAATATAAAACCCTTCCATCTGGAATTAGTAGAGAGATTTGGAGAACTACTTTTTGCACATATCCTGGTGTGATTATGAGGAGACTGAGACTTCTTGCCTATGTTGCTAAGCCTTTATTAACTCTTGGTAGGCAAGAGGGTATGTGATGACAAAAGCAGTAACTGTCTCACTAAGTGTTGAATGTAAGTGATGGCCTTTTGAGTATGATAGTGAGTAAGAACAGCTTTGTTCAGGATAGCCTATTTAATAAATGAGGCAGTGTTCTATTGAAAAAATATTGTAGGGTCCTTAAAGACTTTACGGAAGCATAGCTGCAAGGTTCATAGGAACAGATACTCTTTTTAATTGATCAGTTAGTATAGTTGATGAAAATGGGGGAAGAGAATGAAGTGCCCGGGTGTGGAAGCTAATATTTTGATCTGAAGTAGAAAAAAAAGTCAAATAATGTACAGGTTGAAAACAAATGCCTTGAACTTACACTTGGTTTTGTATTCTACACTTCATCTGTGCCAGGGCCCTGAGTGCGTCTCTGGTCTAGCAGTTTAGTTTAGCAGAGCTGAAGGTTATTTCTGTCAGTGAGCGAGAGCCGCTGAGAGAAAAGCTAGAAGGAAGGGACTGGCTCTCCTTCCCTTTGGGAGCTGCGTTTAATCTGCTGCTTTAGTGCCTGTGCTGTGTCACAGGTGTGTTAGCAGTTATGTTTGTGCCTATCACGTACCTCCTTAATCCTGATCTGGACCTGCTAGCTGCACTTCCTAGCCTGAACTTGGACCTGCCTTGTCACTGCAGACTTGCTGTGTGATCCCTGGACTGCGTCTGATCCTGATCCCTGTCTCTGAAGCCAGTACTGACCTGGACATGCCACTGAACATTCCCAGTCCTCCTGACTTACAGCTCTCACCTGCCTTGTTTTCATGCCCATTTCCCAGCTTACCTTCCCTTGCAGAACCAGCTGAGCCTTGCTGCTCTCTGACAATGCGAACCTGAAAGGCAGATTTATTAAATAGTTGTAACCTACATGGGAAGACTACACATTAACTTGTTTTTCCAGCCCTTTAGCAAGATTTCTATGAATAGTAAGCAGTGGAAAAGGTTCCTCACACAGGTTATGCAGTCTTCATGCTTGGAGGTTTTCAGAGCATGGCTGGCTGAAGTCCTCTGTTATGTATGTGGAGCAGGGTGAAACCACTTTGTTATTTAGTCTTGTTTTAATAGCTGGGATCTTTGCTTTATTTATTCCTTTGTGTAAATTAATGAGGAGAAGCAAAGTTAAAAATTCTCCAGTATTGTCAAGCAGATATGAAATTAATACATTTATTTAGAAAGCTACTTATTTGTCTGGATATTATTGCAAGCTTGAGAACCTCCTGATGAATTTTTCAACAAGCTTGAATGATTGATTGTTTTCTCCTAAGCTCTGAGGTGTCCACATCTCATTACTCATCAGTCACTTCCCAGAAGTATACTGTATCTTTATCATAGCTCCTTCCCCTTCAAATGCATTGAGAAATAAAATAGAAAGAAATGTCTTGGTTGTTTCTCTTAACTGTAGCAGCTGCTAAAAAATTGATACTGCTCTAAGTATTTCTTAAAATGTTTTAGTTACATTGGATGAAAGCTCATAAATGAACAAAAATTCCATGTATTTATTTATTGGTCTTGAGACTTTTTGTTCCCATCCTTAGAGCAGTATATTTGCAGAAGAGGAGAAAGAAAATACAGGCTCAAAATCTTTAAGACTTGTTTATGCCTTCTGGTATTTTTTATTACAGGAAGAGAACAGAATAGGTTTGTGTATTTTCAGAATAATTTGTATCTAATTCATCTTGCCTTTAGGTGGAGAGATGGACTGAGTGACTTTAAAAAGTGGCTCATAGCTTTCTCTTGTTATGATTTCAGAGCATTGTAGGAAAATTTAGGTTGGAGAGTACCTCAGAAGGCCCACAGTTCAACCCCATTCTCAGAGCAACATCAGCTGTGAGGTCAGACCAGGTTGGTCAGGGTCTTGAAACCTCCAGGTATGGAGACAGCAGAAACTTTATGGCCAACCTTTTCCAGTGACTTCATTTTTTTCCTCTTAAATTATTTGCTTCCTGTAATCACAATAAATTCCTCATTCTATGCTTTTTTATAGAATTCCAGTTACTAGAAAGGCATGCAATTATGTGAAGGGCTCAGTGCAAGTGCAGTAACAGTCTACTGTGTTACATCGGTCATTAAACAAGCCAGAAGTGTGTCAGTTTTGTCTTGCACCTCTGTACTTCTCAGTTCAGTGAAAGTCATTGAGATACTGCAGGTAATAGCCAATATTCAGTGAGTGGTGTGGTACCTGAAAAGTTTTCAGAAAAATGATTGCAGCTTTGAAGAGGGTTTTAGGTTGTTTCGTTAGTGTCTATGGAAGGATTCTCCTCTGTTACCGTAGTAAATATCCTGGGTAGTTTTTCTAGCCAGTGTTCTTGTATCTGTGCTTCATTGATCTAGATCATGATGGATTATCATGGAATGCTTTTATGCAATAGTGCATTGTCTCCTGTCACTTTCTGTCCTTACCACAATAAGCTATTGCATTGTTCGAAATACTTGAGTGATACTTTAAAATAAAAGCAGACTCTCTGAATTGTCAGTTATTTATGTATTGTGTGGAGTGTTAGAAGTTATAAGCTTTGGAAATCCAGTTCAAGTATATGAATTCGTCTTGAAGAAAGATATCAAACGTGAAGAAAAAATGCTTCTTACTGCTCAGCAGGGTTCTTCCAGTAGTAGCTGTGGAGCCATCCATGAGGTTTGGCAGATTCCTGATGAGAGTGGGGTGTTTGGACCCTTAACATCTAGTGTGGGTGGAGTTGTAAGTGTGTGCATCCAAGTGTGTGCATCTTTGCTCTCCTTGTTTCACAGCTACATAACTTTAAACAAAGTCAAAGATAGCTGGAGTGAGCCCTGTGTGAAAGGAACTACAGGGAGTTGGGGAGAAGGTGGAAAGCCCTGTTCCTCCCTCCTGATTCCTTCCTCTGCCCTCACTACCTTCCAGAGGAGAGTACATCTTTTTGCCCTGTTGTACAGGACCAGTGACATGCACTCCCAAGTGTTGCACTTATTCTTGCTCCTTCTCACATGCAGTGGGATGGGGAGTTGGCCTCACGTGCCAAGGATCAATTATGTGTATGTGCAGGTGGAGGAAATAGTGTGAAGAAACGTTTCAGCTCTTCATGAGATGAGCAGGATTGCCTGATATCTCAGATTTCTATTCTGCACACATCATACAGAGGAGAAGGAAGGGACAGAAAATAACGAGATATGCTAGGGAAAAGACCTGTTGCTGTGGGCAGGGGCTGGGGGAGAGGAGAGCAGGCTCCCTCCCTACCTGCTCGTGTCAAAATTTTGCTTGTTGAGGAGCTGCACCCTGCCCTGCTCTCAAAGTGCTGCACCTGATCTTTCTGCTCTTGCTGTGTCCTCAGGCTGTGCCCCTTAAGCCTGAGGAGGAGCCTGATTTTACAGCTTTCTGTTGCAGCCTTGTCTTAACAGGTTCTAGGGCACAGATATGCTTTTTCTTTAGCTGCTCGTCATTAGTTATTCTTTGCTCTCCTGTCATTGCTGAACATTACACTAAATGCATAACAATAATTTATTGGACTGGTGCAGTGTAACAATAATGTACTAAGTGATGCATGGTGAAGGTCAAACTGAGGAAGACTGACAGTCATAAGTCAAGATTTTTCTGCTGTATGATGTTGTGGTAAAATCTATAACTAACTGCCCTCTTACAGCTTCAAGCTTCTCTTACCTTTGGGGAATATCTTCATGGTAGGATTCATGGGGACAATGACTACTGATGATGAGCTCTGAGTGGTTCTGTCAACATGGATGGCTTTAGAGCTGTTTCAGGAACAGAGTTTTTGCTATCCCTGGTGCCTAATTACTTACGTACCTGAAAAAGCTACCTATTATTTGTGCTTCCCTGTGTGCTGTGGGTTTCGTTGGAACTCAGATGTGTGTTTGATGATAATACTTCCTTGCTGGGGTAACTTGTGGTTCAAGAAAACTGCAGTCGTGCAGGTGAGAGGAGATCGGGTCATAGGGAGAGGTGAAGCTGCCACTCCTCGTATGCTGTGCTGGGACTGGGTCTGAGTCTGTCAGTGGTGACAGCCCTTACATTTGCATTGTTCTGGCATTCTGTAGGGGAGAAAGGAGAGTTTTATGGCTGTTAGAATACCAATGCTGTAGAAACTGATAAGCTTCTCCAGGTACGATAAGAATATCTGAGAGCTTTCTCACTAGTCTGGGGAAACCTATCTGTGACCTGCTAAGCTAAGAAATATTCTGCTTTAATCACAGGGTGTGTTTGTGGCTTTAGGTATATGAGTAAAGTTAAATAATTGGACATTTTCAGGGGAAAATAATTCCTTCCATTTTATGTTCTCCCTTGTTATTTAGTGGTCTTAGTCACTGAAAAAGAGAACTAGGTAAAACATACAAGTTGTGGACAACTCTTGATACTTTCATTGTTGTATATTCCTTGTGGCTTTGTCTTCCTAGGTTTTAAATGCCTTTTATTGATGATTCATGCTATCTAGGCTGACTTTTGGTCTATTTCAACACGATCTATTGTGGTATAGAGACTTGGGAAGCAGAAACTTCTCTGAATTTGCCTGTCTTAATCCGGTTACATGCAGCAAATTGTCTTGTGGGGCAGGCAGGCGGGCGGTGTGGTGTTCCACTACAGCTGTACTTTAGAGCCTTGTTGTCTCTAAGGGCAAGAAATATTTATTTCCTCGTGTAATTTTAGACAACAGGCCTAAAATCTTGGGTTTGAACCATGTGTGATGAAAAATGCATTTTCTTTATTACTGTAAAATCAGCAAGTGTCGCTGCTTGCTTTAAACTTTTTTTGATGTAATTTATTAAATAACAGGCATGTTACCTTAGTCTGTAAATCCTAAATAGAAGCTCTTGTTTGGTAAGCTCCTTTACTGAAATTCCAACGTAAAGAATATGGCTGTACTGTAAAGTGTGTTACAGAGTAAGTTTTTAACTGGTGCAATAATTGTATTCTAAATGTTTCTTTGGAGATACTGGAATCTTTACTTTTTTATTCCTATTTTCAGGGAAATTCAAATGGCATTGCTACTGTGGATGTTTCAGCAGGTTTTGTAGGACTAGAAAGCTATGTGGAGATACCAGCTATCTTCCTTACAGCATTTGCAACATATGCAGGACCTTTGCTTTGGGCCATTCATCTGCTGTGCTACTTGAGTTCTGAAGTTAGCAGGTAATCATGTCTTGAACTATAAAGTAATGCTGCAAAGTAATGCTGCTTTACGTATTGCAGATATAAATACCATCTATATAGTGTATGCCTTTTCAAACAGATAGTTTTGTTCACAGATTTTTTTCTCTTGGAACCTAGTTATCTATTAAGAAAATGCATGTTCTTTTTTTGGTGTGAGTTTGTATCACCTCATTCTTCCAGTTTCATTTTCTCTGCGGAAGTTTTGCACTGGGAATATATGTATATGTTTTACTAATTTTGTTTCTTAATGAGTTCTCAGTTTGCTGTGCTAAATTACTTAAAATTTTATTTCTTTTTGTTGTAACAGCATGTGCTGCCTAAAACGTTCTTCTTGGAACCTATTAAGTAGGAGACCTGAGAGGGTCTTTTTAAAGTAATAGAACAGAATTCAAACTTAACTAATGTACTGTTCTTCGATTGTCTGTTTGTTTGGTTTAGTGACATAGAACATTTTATAAATAAAACAGATTTATTTTATTGTATGTTACTGGTTATTGCAGTCATTTGTAGCTAAAATATTTGTACTTTTGGGTATCTTGTGTAGCATAGGTTAAAGTAAAAAGAATTAGTGCGTTTCGAATTTTAAGAAGACATAGTTGGAAAATGCTTGTGTAACTCAGAGAGTGCATGTAAAATCCAATTGGACTCTAATACTGCATTTAACTCGTCATCCAAGATATTAAAACTGAGAGATGCAGTATGTTAGCAAGAGTTGTAAATTCTGTATCATGTAGTATCAATGCACAAATGCAAAAACTTGATATATTTTGGCAGAAATAACGTTTGACAGTGACTAAATTCTTATCATCCCAGAATCTTTTCTCTGTTATCTGTGGAATTTAAGTGTACACTTCTTTTTTTTTTTTTTTAATGGGGAACGAAATGTTGCAGCAGTCTTGACAGGTGGGATTTTAGACAGTATTTAGTTTATCACAACTCTTTGCCTTATGCATTGTCATCCTCTGTAAACCTCTGACTTCCCTTATCTGCAGAGTGTCATCCGGTCTCATCCTGTCAGTGCTTTTTCTCTTCTGGCTTCTTCCTTCTCCTTTCACTTGTTGGTTTTGGACTGTACTTACACTGTGAACTTGTGTTGGTACATGTGTGTTCATCAAAGGTATAAGGAGATGAGATCCCCAGCTGACCAAGCTGCAGAGCGTAATGGAGTTTTTTGAACCAAGAAGAACCAGTTCTAACAGGCTAAATTCCTGCACAGTCATTGTGTCCATTACTCCGTATTAACAGGCACCTTTAACAGGTAGAGTTATTATTCACCTGACTCACTGATTGGCCATATTGCTCTCTAAAGATGTCTAGCTCTCTCTAGTTTATTGCAGTGGAATTATGCAGCCCAGTGCTGGGCCAGTGTGTTGCTCTAGTAATGCACTCCTTAGTGTAGATTGAGATTCACTGTAGAACATTATCTCTTAGTCTGAGGCCAGCTACCTTGAAGTCATCTTTGGTCTTACATACATTGATACTGTCTGAGTACTGGTGTATAATGCCTCTGAAACCCAGCCTTTTCTCTGTTCGTTCTGATGGTTTTTTGCTTCAGGAGGAGTAGGTGTGGAATACACAAATTACTCATGTCTGGATTTGTATAACCACAGAAAACCCTTTCCTTTTTTCCTTACTACCTGGTGTCTTGACACCAAACTCAGTTTTAACTCTGTTTCTAAAGCTCCTCAGTTTAGCTTTAGTTACTGCTTTGGTCCATCAATACATCTTCCTGGTATCCAAGCTCTTCAAGTATTCTCCATTCTTTCAACTCTCTTTAAAAGGACTTACCATGTACATATAAAAGCTCCACCTCTTTTCATCTATTAAGTGTGTGACCCATGATCCTGGGTATTACCTACATTCTATTAATCTGCTGTTTTTCCCAATTCTGTTATGCCTCTGCTGTGCTTTGTTTAAAATAATGCTACACAGTTTCACTGGTCTTATCCATGTTCATTGTTGTTGTTTTGTTTTGTTTTGTTTTTTAACAGTCCTACTTTCCATTCTTCACTATTACGCTGTAGGTGTTTTGGAACTGGAGCTTTTCGCTTGTGCTTGGAGGACTCCAAGCACAGTGGAATAAACTGCCTCAGTGCCATCGTCTGGGGAGGGAGAAGGAAAGAATAAGAGCTCCTGTCATGTTTTTAAAGAGCTGAAGTTTTAATGTTGTTTAAACCCTAGACTGCAGACTGTGATGAACACTAACATACAACAAAGAGAAAATGATACCATATAGCATGTTTTTTGAAAGCTTTTCTAACAAAATAATAAAAAAATTTCTATAACAAAGTCTTCAAGGATCTGTACTTGTTTAGTATTGTTTCAAATAATGTGCCTCTGTAGTAGTGTTGGTTGTTGTTCTGATGTTTTCTTGGTTGAATTTTTGCAGATTAAAAGCTCAGCTAGTAGTGTTGCCAGGTACAGTGCTGGCAACTGTAAGCTGCTCTGAAGTGGGTAGCTGTGACGTGTAATACCCACATCACTTATGTAAGTAGATTCCATGAAGCAGCTCGTGTCTGTAGCCATTTAAAGGTTCATTTGGGTCAACTGGTAAGGTTGTTTCCTCTACGAAATAGTGAATAACTCTGGACTGGAATCTCTGTAGCCACTGGGACTTGTTTAAATTGGTATGGTATGGTGCTCAGAGCTTGGACCATACACTTTTTGTTTTGCTCTTGTGTTCTGCTGTTGCTGGCCAAATGGTTGTCTCATTACTTTGTCGTTACTCCTTGGAGCCAAAGCTGAAACTGCAGAAGGCAGAGGTCAGCTGCTTAGTGTGTTTTTTTAAATGTATAGGAGACTGAGCTTTTTAAAAAAACTGCTGGATGTTTTAGAATGTTCTTTGTAAAGGCTTCTTGTTAACTATTTTATAAGTAATATGCCTTGTTCAGGGTAATTCAAACCCTTTCCTTTTTTCATGTGGTCCTGAGTGCAAGGTGAAGATCCTTTCACTGCTTCCTCCAGATAGGAAGGTCTAAAAAGAATACAGCTGCCCTGTTATTTTGGATTAGGCTGAGTGAGTCCTGATAGATTGCCACAGGATGTCATCAAGATTCCTGACCTATCCTGGTATAGTCTTAGCTGAATGGATGTGCCCAGAACTGCTCAGCAGTGCCAATCTTAAAAGTCCCTAGCATCCTGCATCCTGTTCTAGAGCTGTTGCATCTGAGGAAGTTGACCTAGACAGGAAAGCCTGACTTCAGTGCTGACTGTCTTTGTTTATTTCAGCAACTTAGCAGACCCCGTGTAATTTATAGCTCCATCAGTTGGATTGGCTTGCCAGAGCTTCTTGCTGGAGTTCTTAGAAGCTGAAGCACCACTGGGGTGTCAATTCCTAGTAGTGAGTACACATGCATACCCTTCCCTCTCTCTGCACTTTGCATTTATGAAATCACAGAATACGTAAGTCTGGAGTTTTATGTCAGGTGGTCCAATCCCTTCATCATCTTTATGACCTTTCAGTGGACTTGCTCTGCTGTACACATGTCTGTCTTGCACTGGGGAGTCCAGAACTGGATCCAGAACCCCCAATGTGATCTCACCACTGCTCAGTAGACGGGAAAGACCACCTTCCTCAACCTGCTGGCTCTACTTTTCCCGCTACAGTCCTGGTTTGGCTCAGGAGAACATTGCTTGCTCATCTTCAGCTTAGCCACCAGGAGCATCCTAAGTCCTTCTATGCTAAGCTGTTTTCCAGATGGTCAGCCACAAGCATGGGTTTATTCTTCCCCAGGTGCAGTATTTGGTATGCCCGTTTGTTAAACTTCTTGAGTTTCTTCTCAGTCGATTTCTGTAGTCTCTCAACGCACCTCTGAGTGGCAGCAGACCCACGTGCTGTGTCAGCCACTCCTCCCACTTGTGCACTGTGTGCTGACCTGCTGAGGATGCGCTCTGCCCCGTTGTCCAGGTCATTAAATGAA
>Ga0065711_1000615_pt1 | contig 60139 bp, 30 predicted proteins | sample Hoacrofraction12_FD_59098 | JGI IMG/M metagenome (GOLD analysis project Ga0065711, IMG submission 59098) | Hoatzin crop microbial communities from Cojedes, Venezuela - Epithelial fraction 12 v2 (version 2) | ecosystem: Host-associated > Birds > Digestive system > Esophagus > Crop | place...
CACATATTTGTAAGTATATATTAGGTCCCCTCGCAGCCTTCTCTTCTTCAGGCTGAACAAGCCCAGTTCCCTCAACCTCTCCTCATAGGAGAGATGCTCCAGTCCCCTCATCATCCTCGTAGCCCTCCGCTGGACTTTCTCCAGTAGCTCTTCATCTTTCTTGAACTGGGGAGCCCAGAATCCTCACTGACTCTGGTGTCTCGTATCCTCCTCTGGCAACAAGTTCCAGGGTCAAATGTGTGCATAAGAGGGGATGTCCTGGGTCACACAAAAGATTTGCCTAGCCCAAAAGATGCCCAGGGATGAGCAAGAACAGGGAAAAAAAATGTGAATAGTACACCCTAGACTCCAACTGCATTCAGTTTGGGTACGTGTTCAGTCAGGTGTGGGTTTTATGTATATAGTAACCCACAGAGGATTTCTCTTTGAAGCCTCAGATCAGTTTTCCCTCAGAAGGATGTGAATTTTGGTATTCATAGCATTGGCACCCATCACCTACCATTCCTTCTGCTGTGTTTTTTTCTGAATCTGGCTTCTACTCAGTTCTTTCAACGTCCCTTATTTCTCACACTGGAAGACATAGTGAACACATATGATGGAAGAAAACGTATGTCCTTTGGGTAGTTTCAAATGAAGTATCTGCTAACTTTATTGAAAGTTTCCTTGTTGCTGCATGGGAGAGGCAGGACAGAAGTCACTGCATCTCTTTCTCTTGAATATTCACTATTTTCTGCTTTTTTTATCACTTATCTGAAGTAAGTGTATTCTTTCTCATTTGCTTTCTATCTGCATTTGTCCGTGTCTTAACTATTCATGCTCCTCATCTCAAAAGCATTTCTAATTTTGGAGAAAAGACATTATTAAGATAAGAGGTGAAATGAGGCACAGAAACTTGTAAAGCTGAAAAGTGATAAATATTGCAAACAAAAAGTTTACTGAGACAAAATGTAGCACGTTGAGTTTTCAAAATCCAAAACTATGATGGGTTCTATAATTCAAAAGGATAAACATTTCTCATGCTGTTTCACAGATATATTATCATTATACCTTTCTAGTCTCTTGCACAGGATTTTGCTAAACAAAGAAGTTGTCCATTGAATTATCCATTAAATTTTAGTCACTGTAATCTAGTTTGATTTCAGAAAGGATCTGATTTACATTCCATACTTCTTGTTAACTTGAAGCTCAGGTGCTGTAGCAGTTTTTCTTCAGCTGTTTTTACCAGTAACAGTTTCACTGCTCTGTGTGACTTAAAAATTGTGGAATGGTATGCTAGAAGAGGGGCAGCATGCTAGCTTGCATACTTGGTAAGGTCATGGTTGATACCCTGTGCTGGGTGAATCTCAAAAGCCCTCTCTGCCCTACTGAGATAGAATTTTCCGTAAGAAAGGACCAACAACAAAGAGGTACCCACTAAATATTATGTCTAGTTCAAAACATAGTTTTTTATCTCTTTGTGACATAAACTACTCCAGACACCAAGCCCCTGTGTGACACCCAAAGCTAGAAAATTACTGCTTACACAAGCTTTTCCAACTGCTATGAATCTGGTAAGGAATCCTGTGACTGCAATCACATCTAAACACCAGCCCCCCTGAAATATTAAACTGTGCCAACACATTAAATATTGAACACTGACAGCTTGTTGGTTAAATGAGAAGTTCATTAAGAGTAAGCAGTCTGGCCAAAATAAATCATATCTTCCACTAACAATGATTGCAATAGTCATAGATCTGTCTAGCATCTGCTGCAGAAAGCACTAAAAAAGATCTATTTTTCTAGCAAATACTGTTTCATTTTTAAAAAATAAATTAGAATTAGAAATTACATTTCATACTAACAAACGTTCCCTGATGCTTTCTAGAATTAAACAGAGCATTGACAACATGGCTTAATAACTTAAGTATAAAAGTACTCCATATCCACCACGAGAAACATTAAAGTAAATAGCAGGATATTTCTGACAAAAGATCAACAGGGTTGTTTCAACTTGCAAGATCTAAAATTTTAAAGATATACTTTTTTGTTGCCGGAAAAAGTATTCACATGTAAAACTTATCTCCTTTTTGCCCAAATGTTGTTAATGATTCTGATTAAGAGAAATCACTCTGTCTCCTCACAAGTTTGCTCTGCTTTTAAGTGTCTTTATTTTTAAACAGTACAGGACTTTATTTGAGAAAACATGGTACCTCAGTACCAGGGAGATGCTCATACTACCTTCTAGCTCTGCAAACTATTTTCTATCAAATGAGAAATGTCATTTTTGTTCAGCAAATTTCACCCAATTTCAGAACACTTTACCAAGGGAATCAGTAGCATTATTCTCCATTTTACCAAAATTTGACAGTTATGGGGAAATTGACACATGGTGCTAAATCATCATTCATCCATGACAAACCACCAGGCCACAGCCATGTATGAAGAGTGATGCAAAGGCTGATGAAATCCCTTAGTAGTGCCCATCTGCCTGTTTCCACTAATTTCCTGCTCTATATGACACTCTATACAATTTTCTCTGAGCTGTGATCTGACAGAACTAGGTACTGCCAATATGAAGAGGGAATTGAAAAATTTACAAAATTATGACAGAGGAAGATAGTCAGAGAGAAAACGTTCTCATCCACAAAGTCACCAGTGCCATTTTGTTAGGCTGTGAGCCTCAGGAACACATGATACAAAATATATTCACCCTGGATTGCTTCAAGGACACCATAATTATGTGAAAACATTTTTTAATCCCTTAACATATCCAGTGTGATGTAATTTCTTACAAAACAAGCTTAATATTTTAATGAAGAATGTAAATTTTTATATATTGTTTCTTGAATTGTATGTAAGAGCTGCACTTTCATTTGCTCTAAGTAGTACATTAGGTGTTTATGGAGGGGTTTTTTGATCAAAATCTCAGTTCATTTGCTAATGATACAAACACAAGTAATCTTGATCTAGAAAACGAGAAAAAATTTTAAGTGGCTGTTACATAGAAGCCAAATATATCTATGTAACTACATATTAATATCCAATCAAGGGCGACATTTTGTACCTCACAAATACGTTCATTACCTGGCAATAGGAAAAATGCTTTAGTCAAATAATGGCAATGTTGCCTTATCCACTCTCCTTCAGACACACACCTGCTCCAGATTTTAGTTCTGTGATACAGTCTCCTTAGCAGTATTTTTTTGTAAAGCAAACAAAAGTAAAACAGTGAATGTAAACATACATATGTTTAACTGCTTTCCAGACTGCAGCATAAGCTAATGCAACAGCTTTCGGTAGCACAGTTCTTGTTAGTACAAATCTGTTATCACACCTTTCAAATGAGCAAAACCCAAATCACCCCTGAACTGACTTCATCTGTTGGTCTGTCACACTCAGATTTCATATTGCTTTAAGCCAAAAAAATTTTGTACATGACTTTTCTTTCACATCAGATCAAAAAATAATTTTTATCAAATAACTCAATCTCAACAGCCCAATTTCTCTGGATCCAGAGGTGGATTGCTGGAGTTTTTTATGTTACTTTATCAGTCAGGTTTTGGTGTTGAAAATTAGGGATTGACTTTCGTCATTCCATCGTCACCCATCCCAGCAGCTTTGTGAGGCTAGCAACTTTTTCCTTACCTTAAATCAGGTATCTACTTTACACCTCAGCTCAGAAGATGAGGTTGAAGTAACAAACAGCTAATTTCGCAGGATACAGAACAGTGTGTCTGCTAAGAAAGTAAAACCTGTCCAAGTTTTCACATAGTAACACACACTTCAGGTTCTTACTGCATGCTGTTACAGCAAATGTAATCGCTTTCACCATACACCTCTATCAGACAGGGCTGCATCTGCTCTTGAAGTAAGCAGATTAAGCACAAAAAAAAATGGTATTGGGCTCTTGGACTGTGAAACTGGAACTGGAAGGCATGAGTTTCATCCTGTTGCTACTCTGCAGAATTGTATTCATGAAGCCCCAAATAACATCAGATATGCCCACACACCAGTCACTTTGCTTGGACCAGTCTCAGCAGGAAAGCAAAAGGAGAGCAGGCTCCTTGAAGAGTTCTTGTGAGTCCATAGAGTGGCTGGAAAACAAGCACTCAGAGGAGTAAAGGTGAATAAAAAATGAAAACTAATACAAAAGACAATTAAATACAAATGAAAACCAAATACAAAGGGACATTTCACAGAACCAACCGAAGAATAATCATTTTCATGAAGATGGAAGCAGAGAGACAGTAACAATCCCTTTGTTAGACATTTACCACCCACACTCAGAGTATTTAAATTCTCAGGGAAAAAAAAGCAACATGCATAGCAGAGGAACACAATTTCAAACCACATCTATTTCATAAATGTGCTAGCACGAACTTCATTTCTTTCCCACCACCCGTAGTTCTCCAGACCTTCCAGGGCAAATTTCTGGGATCTTCTGACAACAAAAAAGATGAGGTAGCCACTCCCAGCAAGTGTGCATAGGGCTAAGAAATTGGCAAGAACCCTCAGGAATCGAGTCAAGTGAATATTTTCCTCTTTCCGGCTCTCCTGCTCCTCCACGATAGCTTCCTACATGAGTTAGAAAAAGAATAATATTAGCAGTACTTAAATGGTCAGGACCCCACATCGCTTCCCTAGTTGTCAGAAGTCAGTTAAATAAATGATGAAGACGCGAACGCACACCTAGGCAACACATTTTGAGATGAGCTTATATGGTCTCATAAAATCTGTTCTGGACCCTGGCAAATCCTGGGGTTCTGTCTCTCCAGAGTTTACTTTACTTCTGTTGAGTGTGTCCCCACTGGGTTTCATTACACCTGCACTCGTGTCCCAGAAAGAAACCAGCATGTTCTGTCAGCTTGCGAGGTGCTTTTAGCTGAGTGACCCAGCAGAATAAATGTGTGATTAGTTGCCAGAAAAGGCTGTCACACTTTAAAAATGTGCATTTGTGATAAAAGAGCGAAAAGTTTTAATCTGAAAGTCAGCAATTTAGAAGGAATGAAAAGGCAGTTTAGATGTAGGAATCCCAAAAAAGGCAAACAGTGGACAGCTTCAGACTGCAGAGTAAAACGTTTGTTCCACATTCACCCTTGACCAGGACAAATAAATTTTAAGACTCTGGTGTAACCATAATCCTTAGCTCCTACTTTTGCCAGCAGAAACAGCTTTTACTCTAAAGTGTCCTTGTGAAAAGGGAGTTTGGTTACAGCTTCTCACTTTGGTATAGAGTGATATATATATATATATATCTTGCCCAGTATATACTTGCCCAGAGAGGAAGCTGAACTCTTGCATTATAATAATTACTCTGCATGGCTCTGCTTTTCTTACGACTTGTGCTTGTCATGTAAATGAAAGGAGATTGCAGCAGCTCTTGAGCAAAACTTCCATGACCTCACCCATGCTGAGACTTCATCCTTGCTTGTTTGCAAAGATCACAGTAAAGCTTCAGGAGTTCATTTATCAAAAATAAGCCCCTGTCTTAACAGGTTTTAATTCTTCTCCAAACAGCTTTCAGCAACTGACATGACTAGGCAGGCAGTATTTCTTTTTCCTGGGATCTTTTCTTTGTACTGACTTTGAGTACACATATCTTTTATGTCTTCTGTTGGGAGGGTGGGCAGGATGAGGTGGTATACTGGCTACATCACCACTGCAGAAAAGAAAGGTGTTGTGTGTGATTGGGTAGCGCAGCTAGTGCTTGGTCCTCCAGCTCCCATGCTATATGTTACCAATGTGAGTGTAAGTCTAGCTTCTTGCTCATTACCTGGCAGCACCTCGCCAGTGTGTTCCCTGTACATTATTACACTGAATATTCAATTTTCCTTTACATGCTGCACTGGTGCGTCCCAGTGACCCAAGTATAGAAACACGTTCTTTAACATTCAACAGACAGAAAACATCCCCCTCACTTTTCACAGCAGTGCATCTCACATCCCGTCCCAGGTTCCTCCCAAGGACTCTTGAAATTACCATACCCTATAAACTGAAAAAAGGCCTAAGAACGCCTTCTATTGCCTTGCAAACTGGGCTGTATTCCATAATTAATTTTAAAATAAAAACTTCATATTATGCAAGGAAAGTAACCTTTTTTTCTTACTGAAAAGCAAATACACTCTCAAAATTCTGAGACTAATTCTTCTGAAATGATGAATAGCCTTTCATAGATGATGTTATTGCTTTATCTTGAGGTATGTCTTCGGTGCAGCAAAAGGTGCTAATGTGAGGTTGGCAAAACGTCTCCAGCATTTTAAAAAGACAGTTTTTCAGACAAGAACCATAGAAACTGGAAGACATCAGAGACGAGTAAAAGGAAAAGTTTATTTTTACAGTAGAATCATTTTTCTAAAACCAGTACTGCAGTCACAGAGGACACATAAGATGCCATTAATGCTTTGTCTTCCACAATCAAAATGAAAAAATTAAGATGGTAAGGCACAAAGACCCAGACTTAGAATGGTATAGAGCTTCCCAAGTCTAATTTAAGATTCTAGGCCTGACACAGCTAATACTTGACCTTTGTTCCATCTGATTCACACCAGTGTGAAAGACAAACCAGGTTACCCCTCCTCAGTGAGGTCTATTTTACCTTAAAACTTGTTGTGATGGAGGCAAACTTATTATCTGCTGTCTCGGGATTGCCAATCAGGTAGTCCCAGCTTGTGAACATTTTCCAGCTGAAATTAAAACTAGTATCATCCCCGCCACCCTCTTCATTTGCATTTCTTGCCATTCTACAAAAGCCATAAAGACACAGGAAGACCCTGTTAGAACTAGTTCTTGCTATGTGAGGGTGATATTTAAATTGTTCCTAAATCCCAGCTTTTTTCTGGAAAAAAAATATTATTATTTCAGTCAACCATATTATAATAAATATGGAAACTGCAGCCTGAAAAAAGAAAGAAGCAGGGAGATTTTCATATTTAGATAATTTATGAACTCATCATGCACATTTTGATGGGAAAGAAATCATGTATTTCACTCACACCTCACAGAAACCCTGCATGACAGAAACTTGATAGGAAAACAATATCAAGATCTCTCAAACAGAAGGTTTCAGAGCATCCTGAGCTGCAATAGATTTGATTAGAGACTTCACAAAGAGAAAAAAATTATCTAAAACAACAAGCCATAACAAAAGCTGGTTATACCACACAAAAATATCACTAATACAGTTTTCTCCTTCCTTTCACCTCCTATGCACTTATAAGCAAGATTTATAACAGTATCCACAAACATCCAATTATTTCTTCAGTGATTTGACTTAATCTTGACTACTATCTTCTCTATTTCAAAGTGTTGTCATTCATGTAACAATAGTGCTCTTGCTTTTGTATGCTTTATCACATGAATCAAAACATTAAGCACAAGGATGGAGCATACTAGTAGTGAACAAACCATTTAGCCTTCAGTATTGTATTGACTTCTTGATCAGGAAAGGGCAATGCCTATTTGAAAGCTCACTAATGCAGCGGTTATGTTATTAATATCAATGCATTCTACATACCACATTTTTAACAGTCCAGTAAAACACATACCCTCAAATCTAGAAAGAGAAAAGTAAGCAAATAATACAGAAAATCCTTCTGAGCTGTCATAAATTAATACCAGGCTTGGGGTTTTTTTTTGTTTTACTGCTCATGTGCAGAAAGCATAGAGATCATGAAAGGTTCTCGGTAGGATGTGCCGTGCTGCTGGTTTCTAGACCAAGCTAATTCCTTCTCAAGAGTTCCTACTGAAATAGTGAACAGTCTTGTGGTTGGGATATCATTTCTTTGAGACCAGAAATGTTTCCATTTTATGTTATGCACTGGAAGAGCTGTGGAGAGGAGCCTTAAATCTTAATATTATCCCCAAATAGAATACTGGTGCTTGTAATCCTCACTACCTCTTTCACATAGACATTCCCTCTCCCAGATCTCAGGCAATAGCAGAAAAAGGTAGCACTTCCTGTTACCCAGCTTTCAGTTTCTGTGCCCACTGTGTTGTCTTCTGGAGAAACAGCAAAGAGCAGAAGACTCCAAGAACTGCTCGTAAGATTACCTACATATTAATCAGCATTAGAGTCATGTGGCCAGATGGAAAGTCAGCATGTACAATGTTTTTTTTCCACAAGGATATGCCTCTGTTTGGACCGCAGAGATTTTCTGCTAGAACTAATTTTTTTTCTGGTCTGGGTGACAGTCATTGAAATACAATTGTCTGAAAGTAAAATTTTTCTAATCTTCACAGCTACATTATCAAAAAATATTTGAAAATGTATTTTTGACCTAAACTAATTATTTTTTTACTGTAGTAGTTTGTTCCTCCTCCAAAAATACATATATGTAACTCAACACATTCTTTTTTTCTTCTGAAATTCTTCTTGTCCTATGCAGGAAACCATGTAATAGTTGAAAAACAGAACATGAATTAATCTAGTGCTCATGCAAGTGAAAAATACTGGCTTCAGCACAAACCAATGGAAATAGATTAACTTCAGTTTTCTCTATATTCACAAGTGTCCTTGAATCTTGACCTGCAGTGCTCTGACTTTTTTCACGCTAGGCATCTTTTAAAGCCACCACTATAGCTAACTGTATTATTGTGGTAGATGGTCATCTGGTTTGAATCAAGACTATTAGAGATTATATTCATTAATAGCCTGTCTCCTTAGAAACTATCAGAATTATCACAGTTTATTCCAATAGTGAATTTGTCTGCAAAATAAGAATTTTATTTCATTTAAATTCTGATCCTAAGACAAAAGTCAAGTTGAGAGTTTGAAAGCCAAAAGGCTAATATATCACTAGTTGTACTGTCTAGGCCCTGTTTCACTTACGCTTATGCTTCCTGCTGTTTTAACTTTCTGGTCTTAACATCATATTAAGCACAGTTTTCACTATGCTAGACATTATTTTGTGTTCCATGGGACGTTAAACTCTTACTATGGCCAGTAGCATCAATTCTTCTACACCACTGTGCAAATGTGACTTGACCACTAGAGTCTTGCTGAGAATCATTTGCTGCTGACTGTGAGTTACACACAGAACTATTTGCTATATGTTTCTTTCTTTCTTGTCTTTTTTCTTAAAAGAATTTAACTCTTACAAGGTATCATTTAAGGTAGAACAACTGAATTTCCTGGATGTTAGCTGACATTCTGCTAGATGCAGAGTATTATGACAAGATGGGCTGACAGTTCTGTCCCTTGCTTTAGGCTTTCATTTTTCACACTGAAGTTGCAGGAGGGAAGTGTTATGTTATTTCAGTAAAGATTTTTCCCACTTCCACGACAATGGTTTTGCTTTCCCATTTCCATAGCTGCTGGGTCAGAGCAATAAATAAGTACAGGCTGAAGGAAACTTACACGACTTTGACTTTGCACTTGATCTTGGATAGTCTATTGTCTTTCCCTTAAAATTCTCTTTTTTCAAAGAAGATCATCTCAGTGGTCAACTGTGGAAATATCTGCCTCTTTGAATGTACTTTATTCCAGAGCCAAGGAGAACTTACGTTCGAATGACGATCATAAAGCTGTAGCCAATAGTCCCAACTCCAACAAGGAAATACGAAAGAGGCATCCTGAACTTGAGCCATCCAATTGTCCTCTGGTTATTGTAATAACCATAAAAGAGTACAGAATACTGTGCAAAGCCCTGAAAAGTCAGCAAACATTATAAAGTCACATCTGTTAAACATGCACATAATCAGAAATCATACCAATAGCAATGTACTGAAACATTCATTTCAATGCATTGAAAACTGTTGTAAGCATCACTATAATAGATCTCACATGATGGAGAAGCTCTCCTTTGATTTAGAAAGACTTAGAATACTTCAGGTCAACTTCCAAATCTTTTATCTTTAAAATTACTCATGGGCACTCCATCTACAGATTAATGAGTCAAAACTTTTTTATTCACATACATCTTGAAAAGACAAAAACCTTTCAGTTTACAAAATTTGTTTTATAAATCACTTGCAGATATAATGTCAGACTTTTAACTTAATTTTGATGTTTCATATATGTCATATAGTTTATTTGATATAAAATTCTCATATGCCTTCTCTGTATAGCAATGTTGTCTGTTATTCACTGGGTGATCGTTTGATATACATTAACCAATAGTTAGCTGTGCTTTATGGATGATTATTCAGTATGCAGAGTTTTATAACACTTTGACTCCAAGGCTGTAAAAATTGTGATGTAAGCATACCTTATTTCTCAGCAATTCTAAAAATCTTAATGAGAATGACCATCTCTTCTATGGGTTGGATTACTGATTTTTCAAAATAATTTACTAATACATGATTAACTATAAGCAATTGCTGCTATATGAAATGATCCAAATAGCTAAAGCTTCCTGATAATCCTCTGAATAGAGCAAGAACTCATCTCCTAGAAGAAGACTGTTTCCAGAGTCTTTACAAGTACAGCTCAGCACACACACAGCAGAGGAAAAGCCACAGCTGGATGTAGTGATTTCAAGCCGGAGTATTTGACCTGGTAATTGGTGGACAGACCATGCATTATTTTGACACCAATACAGTAAGCTGAGAGTTTTGTAAAATAGAAAACCATTTATTTCCTTTCTGCTTTTCAGTTGCTCATTTTACTTAAAATAAATAATATCCTTCTCATATATTATCGCAAAACATGCATTTAATTTATTGTAGCTCTTACTATGTAAACTGCATCAGAGTTATCTGGAAAACCTAATTCACAATTCTAAGCTGAAAATTAAATATTAATATATGACAAACAGAAATATTATTCAAAATGTCTTGATTTGGTAATCAACATATCTCATTTCTCTTCATATCAGACTAGCTTTGAGACATGCCTACACATCGCAGACAATAGTATGTTTTCTGATAAGGGAAATATTGTTATAGAACACATTTATTACAAATTACTAGTAAAATACCTACACCAGTCAAGACACATTCAAAATCAATAATATGTCTTCTGATTTTTTTTTCTTATTAAAGTGTCCTCTAATTCCATTTTAGCCCGGGTTTCAATACAGCCTAACATGGCTCTGGAGAGACTTTTGGATCACTCATAGTATTAAAATGCTTTCTAAGTCACTGTGTTCTGCAAAGTCAGATATAATTCCTCCACTGCGTGTCATTCAGCATGTTGTTTCCTGCGCTTTGCCTATTGTATTTCACCAGGAGACTTCAAATGTCATTAGCTGTGTATATCAAAACCCAAAACTGTTTCTCTTTGCCATGTCAGTAAAATGAGTACAATTTCAAGTGCAAAAAAGCAAAAGATAAGATGAGTTCATCTTTTCTTTACTGTCTTAAAGTTTGTGGGGGATTGGGAGGAGGTTTAGGATGAAATAATATTTGCTGGTATGGGATCACTTATTTGTAATTTACTTGATAACATAAAAGAACTGCTAGCAGATGAAAGGTACAGGCATTGAGCAATGAGCAACAGGATCCTGCTTCATATTTGCGTGTCACAATATCAGGGATCTCTCCTCATCTTAGCCGTACTAAAAACTGGCAATATTAATGAGGAGCATGGACAGTTTTATGTTTCTTTCAGGAGAGATCAGAACTGGGCTCCTGTTGGAAAGGGGATAAGTATGATTATCCGCCTGTTCCCCTCCTGGAATCACCTGTGTAGAGCTCCACAACGTGCACAGTTCTCCCCACCAGCACATCTGGAACCGGACCTCGCACGGGCTACATGGAGAGGCCACTTTTAGATGACTCATTCTGCAAACAGCTGGAGAGGCTAAGCAGTAAACTGGAGGAACCTGCGCCTGAAATAATTTTTCCGAGAAATGGGTCTCTTCCAACATCATATTCATGATTGCTGTTGCTAAAGCAACTCTAGTGCTAAAAAATATGTGTGCATAACTCTATAAAAGTCTTGGTACTTCTTACAGAAGGGAAAGAGTGCAGCAGATTGAGGGAGAAATTACACTTCGTTCATTGGATTCCGCTTCCATTAATCCGAAGGAAAATCTTAACTAGATGGTGGCATCCTTTCACAGGTGAACAGCACCTTTGGATTACATTGACTGCACGCCATAGAGAAACCTAACAGCCTTCTAGCAACATAATGTAATATAAAATTTATCACCAGCTGATTTTATGCTAAATTATATCATCTTTATATAAAGAGGCTGACTACAGAAACATGCCACTTACAGAATTAGATAAGACTGCCGTTTTCAGGAATAAAAAGCAGTATGACTTATTTAGGAATATAACATTATCTTGTTAGTACATGAGGTACAGATCCTCAGGCTAGACTGGGCATCACATTAACAATAAAGGATTAAGACATGCTTCTCAATTCAGCTAAAATATCTGTATATTCTAGAAGACTGAGAAAAACTAAAAATAGCATTCTTTGTTTTGGAAGAAGCCTACAGAGCATATTACTGGAATTTATTTTCTTTTTTCTAACTCACACTGCATCCTCAAATTTGGAACCTTAATCATATAAAATCAGAGGGCCAGATTCACCCATAAGAAATGGAAAGTCAGTACCCATGGATGTGGATCCAGCTTTGAGACTTTTTCTCTTGTGTCTTTGGATTGCTACATATACTGAAACGAGCATGTGGACTTTGACCTTCATTATATGTTTTGTCTGAAGGAAACGTCTATACTTAGAACTTGTGGAAGAAAAAACATGTAAATTAATTCTATTGCCATTTTCTCCTGAAATATTTTGTATTAAATGTCTGAATATTAAATGAAGCAAAAGCCCATAATAATCAAAGAGTCATGTTAATATGCAGTTTTGCAAGTTTATGCACTTACACTAAAATCCCAGAGTGTAGCGAAGTTCATAGCACTTGCTTCTTCAGCTCTTGGGACAGTTTTTCTAGGTAAAGAGCCATATGGCTTCCCCATCAAAGCCTGGAACCAAAGAATGCGATCAATTTATATTTTAAAATAAAATACCAACAAAGGGAAGGGACAGCGACCTCTAATTTCTTAGGAAGACTCATTTTATGCTCCTAAACTCCTTAGTGAGGATGACCTACTTCTCCAGTTCTTTTCACTGCTGCTCACATTAATGATTGAAACTATGTTTAAAGTATGCATTGATCATGTTTTCTGACTCTAAAGCAATGCTCCACTAGTATCAATGGATTGTCAAGCTATGCCACTTATATTCATAGGCAACACAGAAGTCTAGATTCCTCTGATGAGTGGTGTTTGTCTAATAGACAAGACCAGAAGATTAATTTTTCTTGCATTATGGTTTTTATTGGGTTTTAATTCAAATGTATGGGAAGATGCTAGGGTTAGTTTTTGGATTCTGAGAGTCCCACTGCTGGTGGCGAGAAGCTTGCTCAGCCACGGTATATGTCCTCATGAGGTCCTTTCCAGGATTTACCCTGGAAACTGTTGGGCATTTTCTCTGTTTTGGATTCAATGGAAGATGCATCATGCTATTGAAATTCTGTACTAGGAAGCTGTTCAAAATTCGTGCCTGACCCTTTCCCTTCTGCTTACTAGAAGATAAAATAAGTAAGATGACGAGAAACAGTGAAATCAGGGAGATGGCACAACACTTTTAATTCCATATAAGACGACTTCTTAGCAAGACAACACGGTGTCTCAAAGGAACTAGAAAAATATTACATTTCACAAAAGTGATTTCTGTCTGTATTACATCTGCTCTGAGCAGCATTACTAACAGTGATGCTGCACACAACGCAAAACATGAGGGGTCTGTCTGGTGACTTTACAGCCCTGTTGGGCTTTATCAGCATGTGAACATTAGGGTAACTGAAAAGGATCCATGCTGCCTCAGAGGCCTGGAATGTATCTTTCTACTGCAATGTGCATTGCAGTCAAGATACTCCACTTCACTGCTTCTTAGTCTCAGTTCCTCTCCTTAGCTCTCCATAGAAAATAAAGAAGTTTAGCACCATCCCAGACCATAGGAAAAGACTTTCAGGACACAAGTCTACATAAACTTTTCTGTAGTGTTTATTTCAAGACATGACTCTGCAGACAAAACTGTCCACAAAGAAAGTACATCTTTACAGCCTCAGTGCACCCTTATACATTTAAATGGAACATAAAGAGATTACAAATTTATTAAAAGGTCCAATTCTATGAAATGTCACTGCAAAAACAGAAATTCACATCACAATTCCCAATGATGATTTAAAAGATTCCCACCTCAGGCACCATTACAAGTCCAAAGGTCAGTCCAAAAAGAATCATGTTTATTCCATACATCCAGCGCAAGAATATGAAATAAGATGCCACTGATGAGCCAAAGTGACCTATGAAAACATGAGATGTCAAAAAGTGCAGATAAATTAGCCCTTATGTTATTTTACCTTATGGTGAAGTTGCTCAGAGTTTGTTTAAAATAAATAAAATCAGGGCTGTCTTTTCATTTTCTTTATTACCATAGTTCTAATAACTTTTTTCCAGATTACATACTAGCATTCACTGACCTGGCAGAGAAAACAGAAACAAAAAATATACAAGTATTATTTATACAGAGTATTTAGAGTCATACAGAAGCTGTCATATTTACTAAGTCATCTATCAGCAGGATTCAAAGAAAATCACACTTTTTTTATTTTGTGTGATGCGGATTGTAAGCATTCTTGACATGTTTAGCCAGCACCGCAGAGAATCAGCCAGTAGGCATAGTCTTACCAAGAACACAAATTACTTCTACATGCTGTTATTGGAGTGTTTACCAGAGTTGTTCAATAGGGAAGAATAAAAACATCTGCAAATGTTTGTACCCCTTCTTTCCCTTACTTCGCTATTTACGTGCTCCACCTGCACCCAGGTGTGGAGGTAGTCCCATCACCAGGTGCACAGATGAAGCCTTGGGCTTCACCCACTTTAGACCCCTGACCTAGACCCATGTGGAAAATAAGAGGCTGCAGGGGAAGCAGTGAGCACTAAAGGTCTGCTTTGACCAACACTGCGCAAGTGAGGCCAAACAGAAATAACTGTTCAAATTCAACCCCAGCTACTGCAACACTGCTCTGCTGAATATAGAACAGCTGCAGTAGTGTTCATCTGTCTGTTAGAGTCAGCAAAATACCAGAGTTCAGTTCTGTTACCAGTCCTTCACAGGAAGAAAAGTGAGCTTTCAACAGTTTTTTTCACACAGAGTGTAGTTAAGGAACCTGATGTACTCTGACAGCAAAAAATGACAAGCAAATCTCTCTGTTCAGAGGAGTTTACATGAGTATTTCCACACTGTTTTGCAAACCTTATAGCAGATTCTTCCATTCTGTAAAAGGTTAACATGGCTGGTGCTATATGGGGTGTATATATATATGCACATTTTACTTTAACAACAAAATCAGCAGAAAATTTAATACAGTTAAACTGATAGAACCCCAGAGTATAAACAGAGACCGACTGGTATGGGGAATTTATCAGGGTTGTGCAAAGGAAGGAAGAAGCCATTCTGTCAAGGATTTCAGCATTTCAAAATTTGCTTTATTCACAGTTCAGAATCAAACCACAATTTTGAAATTTTGCATGAAGAAGTAGCCAGTCTTAACAGTGGCCTACATACTGGGAAGTCTGAGTAGAAACATAAAGCAAGAGACTTTAAGTTAGTCAATCTGGCTGTAATATGCTCATTACCCAATTGCAACCCAGCTGGAGCCTTTGGGGATGTTACAGGGTCAAACAAATGAAGTGCAGGAAATTGGGAAGATTTCTGATTTCAAGACACTTCTAATACTGTAGACCTCTCCATGCCACCTTATTTCTCATGCTTGAATCCTAATACCCCCTTTCTTTTGTGAATGGCTTCTTGTCACGCATTGAGTTACAGTTCTTGTATCAGTTATCCTGAGGAAATCACTGCCATGCATCCATCTGGAACATCTCCATGAAGGCACTACATTGGAATTACACGCATTAGTATAGTTATTGCAAATAACAACACACAGAACGTGTATGGGCTTTATTCGTTTTCACAAATGAGGCAAGAACTGCAAACTCTAAGTTAAAAGTTTAGCTGGACATAAGGATAATTTAGGTGTGAATGCCCTTAACTACATTTCCAGAGTGGATAGGTCCAAACGGGGAGCAACACAGAGCGTGGAAAATGGTACAGTCTGCAGCAGCTTTAAACAAAACCAGTCCACATTTCACCAGTGTTTTGAGCCTACTCAGGGGTGCAATATGTTCCAGCTATGCATGAAAGAGTAACACTTTAAAGTAGACTGTAGACATCTTTTCCTGCACCCACAGGAAAAATTGGCATTTAAAAAATTGGCATAAATCGGCATGCATAGTATAAATTTCAGCAGTGGAATGAAGAGGTTTGCCCTGTCCCAACACAGCAATATGTGTTTCCAATAAAGTCTTGTTGCACAGATATTACTGAATGTCTATAAAGAAAACAAGCGTCTCTTTTCTAAATAGAACACTTCATATACTTATTGACTTCTATTTCTCTTAAACATCAAAACCCCAGCAGCAGATTCACCTATTTCTGACACAAGGATGCAGCACAGCAGAGCTTCATGCCTGCTTTCTGAAGCTGGACTCCCTGTGCTAGAAAGGACTCTCATCTTGAAGAAGGGAGCCTACCTGAGATAGCCCAACACTTCATAGCGTTTCTAGATAGCTGGCGGCCTGGAAGAGTCAGACCCAGTTGAAGAGGGCTGTGATAAAAAGGGCCCTCTTGGTTCTAGAAAGAGCACTATGAAACTAAGGAGAGGTTAAAGAGGAGTTTTATTGTTAGGGCTTCAATGTAGTTAGTACTTTCCTTTTTTCTTCTTCATTACTCTCTGTATTTCTTTATTCTTTTATTTATTATTATCAAGTGACATTATTGATTACAATTATACAGAGAAAAAACGTCTTTCCAGAGTTTTAGTATCTGAATATTAACAATCACTCTGCTGCTGGTCTATAGGCCCACCAGAAACATTCCCTGTGAAAAGTTTAAATGAATGGCTAATGTAAGTTTGTAGTTTAGCACACAGTATGAAAAATCTAAAACAGGTGTATGTCTTCTCATGCCAATATTAATAGCGAATTGATAACGATTAACAGTGATTTTTTTTTAATATAGTCTTCTGTAGCACATTTAAGGCGCAGCAGTGTGACTGCTGAATTAGCTGGCTTGATATGGTAAAGGTGGTCATTGGGTATCTAAAAATGGTCTTGAAATAAAATCAGAATTGTTTCTTCAAAGCAGATGGGAGTGCTTAGATTTGCCTATAACATTAGCTGGCCGCCTTCTTAGATTTGTCTGACCTATGCGAAAGGAGCCCTTATTTTATCAAAAGTATCTTCCTGAAGTCTGTTTAAATTTTCCAATCAAACTGAAACAATGTTAACAAAAAAAGCTAGATAAAATTTCTGTCTTACACCTTGGGAGTTCCCAGGCATACCAACACAACTCCAGATACAGAAAGGTTGCTCACTATGAAGCATTTTTTCCCAGGTCTTTCTAGTGTAGAAAAAATGGCCCAGTAGCACTGCCAGGCACATGTGTGTCACTTGCCCCAGCCCAATACATTGTCCAGTAGACATCTTTTTTCCTAAAGCTATACTATTTCTACTGCCTTTATGTGCATTTGGCAGTTCTGTTGTTCTCATAAAGTGTGTTTATTTCATTGTTGTTTTTCCTGTGAAGTTTCCAGCCTCATTTGGCAGTGGTAGGGCAGCACAGCCCCCTATCCTTTTCAGTTTGTGTGTAAGAAAACATTCTGTGTCATCTAACATTGTCTTATCAGTACACTATTTCTTATTAAGTCAGAGAAATCTTCCCCAGTAGTACATAATTTATCTTTTTCCACTATACAAGACCTCAAATCATTTTGCATTTGAAATCTGTGTACAACCCTGTCTACTTTTGAGAATGGACCAGCACCCAAAAACACTACTGTATAAGGGTCAGGTTTTCTAAATAAAAGCCTCTATTACATGTTAACTCCTGAACTGCATTACAAAGAAGACAGATCTTTGACATTTTATCAATATTGGCTTGATCTTCTTTGCTTTGTTGATTGTCTAGTTTTCAAAGTACACATCATGATAGTCCCGCACTAGCGCTAATCTATAGGGAAAAGACTGTTAGTGCTCTGAAACTGTTTTCTTTTGAACAAGTCATGCTTGGTTGTTCAGATGTAGTTTTTTAGAAGGACTGAAGAATAATCCTTAGTGTTTCTCAGCTGTTAGAAACTTACATTTATTTTCCCCATTTTCTACTGTAAACTGTTACTGCCATGTTTGTTTGGGATTTTTTCTACGGAAAGAGAAATAAGAGCTTATTTAGAGATCAGAAAACACAAATCATCTTCTTGTAAGACCATAGAGATAATTTACGCCAAGATTACTGGTTGGAAGCTAAAAGCTGTAAAGGTTTGCTGAGCAGAAACAGTTCTCTCACACAAAGTTATTTAGACAAACGAAGAAATTATCTGTATAGACTAGTACGCACATAAGTGTCAGGTTTTTGTTTAATTCATGCTCTTGCTGCTTACACTTTCCTTTAGTTGGGATCACACAAGATTCAAACAGAGCTTGAAATTTCATAAATTCTTGCCTTCTTTTAGGTGTTATTGACGTGATCTCTCATATACTGTTAATACTTACACTTCTGTGCTTAGCGCCTGATTTTGGAAAAAAAATAGCTTATAGCATAGTGTTAGCACTGATCATGAAGGATTATGTAAAAGCTCTACCTCTAGTCTCTTCGGGCTAAGAAGCTGCTCATCTAACTATAATACTGTCAGTTGGAAGGAGCAAGAGCTACCCTCGAACACTTCATTTTCAAAGATGTTTAGCTGGAGGATGAGATATACCAGATACTTACCTATGCGTATGCATGTGTCCTGGTGGAAAAATTATCACAAAAGAAACATTAATTCAAAAATGCTAAACTGTGTAGTGGCATGAAAAGCAGTTGTACAGACCCAACTCTGTGGCGGATAACTGAGCCAACACATTTTGCATCACAAGATTTCTGAGAGTGGTCCAGACAGCCTGTTTTGCCTGTCACAATCTGATGTCATCTGCTGCTTGTTTCACTGTAATGTGTCCTCCAAAAATAAGCTGCCATGTATACAGTGCTCCCTCTGATTTCCTTTATGCAACCATATTTTGCCTCAGGAGACTGTCGTCAATGGGAACTAACATGACTAAGGACTCACCACAAACAATGCTGTCCAACAATAACATCTTTTTAAATATTGATCCTTGTGTCCAAGCCTAGTGTTTACCCATTTGCTTCAACCACTCCTCAGTATTTTGGGTGAGTGGGTTGAAGGATCCAGTGGCTACATGAGAGGGGTTGCCTGGGCCAGCAAAATTCTCTAAGGTGTTCAATGTTCTCCACTGAGCAAGCCTCATGGAAAGTCTTGAGCAACCAAAGACATTTTTCTGCCAAATTCATTATAAGCAGTATCAGACACATCCTGTTCATTGTCTGATGTCATGCTGAAGTTATTAGCATTGCTGTCATTTTATAAGGGACTGATGCGAGCACCAAAAGACAAAAACTTTGGTGCTAGGAGTCAAAGGGGAATCAGTTTGGAGCCATTTGGAAACCTGCCTCACCTTGCAGAGTTGCTTTGGCTGCTTCTTTAACACAACTACATGTCTGAAGACTGCAATTGTTAAGAACATTGAATTCCCTGGAGTTCATGCATACAAGCTTGAAGCTGGCTTGAAAAGGAGGCTGCTGCTGCAATATGTTCTGTATTTGATGTCTGATCAAGTCCGGATATTTTGTTCAGAACTTGCTATAATAAATGGTTTTACAAATGAGCTCGTGCTGACTTTGCTAAACTGATATTTGGAGAATGCAGGGTAATCCTTGTCTCAGCACCAACAGTTTGTTAAAACTGGCAAGACATAGAAAACTCTTTCCCCTTTACTAAACTTGATACAACATGACCAATGCAGTACACATCCCATGTACATATAAATTGACAAGACCATTAGGTTTCTAGGAAAAGTTGCAGTTTTTTGGTCTCTGTGACTCTGTATATCTTAATCTCTACTCTTACCTTATACACAGACTAGATTTCTTCCATTTCAGTTTCCCTCACTTCTCCTTTTTTAAGATTTAAGCCCCCTTTTTTTCCTCGGACTTGGCAGTTTTATCAGTGTCATCATTGAGATGATCTTCATCTTTGTACAACAGATGCGTTAATATGAAGTACAGGTTGAGCACTACTGCTTGGATTAACCAGATTCAAATAAGTTACAACTTAAAATTCTTTTCCTCAGCATGATTTCAGAGTTGTTCTCTTGAAATCAAGTCTTACTCTATAGAGTTTTGGACCAAACTGTGGTTTCAGTGTACTTCTTAAATTACTGATACTCAGAGAGAGGATTGTTTCTGCAAGTAAAAGCAATTGCAGCTTGCCTTAGAAATATGATGGACAGAAGAAAATTAAATGAAAAAGAGTAAATTTCACAATATTACCCCTTGAGATTATGAAAAGGTACTACCCCACTGTGATTTTGGACTTTCCAGGTGACAGCAAACTGTCACTCATTTCAAATGAAAAAATAAATAGATACAAAAGCAGGATTGGAAAAATGACCTTGTTCTTTTTTTGCATTCTGATTTTACAAGGGAAGCAATGTGTGTGTTGGAAGTTATTACCAGTAGAACAGCTTGTGCCAGGATTACTCCTTTACAGAATCTTGTAGAAACGTCATTCTCACAAATCCTCAAGCTGTGTATTATGTGTTCAGACCAGTAAGAGACCATGTACATCTTGCTGCTGAGTTTGATTTTAACTACACTTATGCAGCAGCTTCTTTGTAAACTCCTCCTCAAGTGAGTAGATAATCTGTTCAGCAGTCTGTAGATCATATGTTTAAGGACATTATATAAATTCTCCTCCAGGGCTATTTTGCAGTCCTAAACTCCATGAAATTCACAATTTATCTTTTTCCCGTCCTTCTGCTGTTCTGGTTATTGCCTTTTGATGCAATCCACAACTTTTTCCAAGGCATTTCCTCTAAAATCCGTTTCCACTGCACCTTCATCTGCATTTCATCAATGGTAAAGCCTCAGTCAGGTACACATGCAATTAAGCCAAATTTCCTTCAAGGAGAGGGCAGCAGTTTGAATTTAACACTGGAACTGAAACACAAAATTGACCTGTGCAAAAAATCTACTCTCAGACATACCTGTAGTGCTAACTACAGTGTTTTGGTTATATTTGTGCCTAATATCTGGGGACATCCAAGACCACTATTGTTTTCTCTGTTTTGTATTATATGGTTGAAGATGAGAGAAATAATGACAAAATATCTTCTACATAAGGCTCAAGATTATGAAAAAAAATCACAGAAATAATTATAATATAAATGCAGGCAAAATAAAGTGAAGATAAGGAATAACTAAATCCCAGTTCCACTTTTTCAGGATTAACTTCAACACTGGCTCCTAAACTGTGGCCTGTATATTGAAGTTTTTTACCTATAAGTTGACTAATGCTCTCTCCAGGAAATTTTCAACTAGCTACGATATCAAGATCAATAAATATTAATGAAAAATTAATATTCATTTTTTATACTATGTATTGAATACATACATATTTCTAAAGTATCAAAAAGTAATGTATCATTTTGACACTCATCAGGAATATGATACTAGGTACTATTCTTTGTTACCTTCCATAAATACTTACTTTCAATCTCCTTAATTTTCATTTCCCAGGGTATGCAGGCTGTCTTAAAATTCTCAAAATCTCTTTGAAATTTCATCCATTTCTGGAAAGGGTCACAGATAAATAAACCCACCATCATCTCAGTACCCAGATGTTCAGTTTTTCCTTGAGATAATATCACCCCTTAATCATCCAGAGCATCCTTTGACAGAACCCACTGCAACAGAAGCACTAGCTTATGAAGAAGCATCTCCTTTTGTTTGTTCTCAATATGTTTCCCACTGTCTTTGTGTGAAGGCCCTACTTCTTCCACAAGAAGAATGATTAAATAATCTACTCCTTTCATACCATTTGGGTTTTTTTAGAATTCTTTCTGAGAATTTGATTTGTTATTGCCTTTGCTATTCACAATTCAGATATGGAGCTCAAGCTGTGTCATTTAATTAATATTACTCTACCCAGTAGTTTATCTATTGGATAAGTATTACTTCCATAATTGAGCTTCCTGTGCCCAGCTGAGTTTGAAAGCCTAATTATTTTTTGTGAACATTAATGCTTATGAAATGTGACTACACAACTGCTTGCAGGAAATCCAGTCTAACTAAGTCTAACAAGTAGTCCTGCCAAATATTCTTAGTATCATTAGATGCAAACTCAGCATTTTAGTTTGGTGCAAGTGTGCTTTTGATGTGAATCTCCCAAACTATCCCAATGTACCACACTTATATTAGTTACATTTGCACTACAAAGCAGTATCAGAGCATAAAGCTAAGTCAAAAGATGTACTTGAGGAGTGTATTTGAGCAGCATGCTAATCTACATCCACTGCTACTGGGTGTTTAGGCCCTGGGACCACACGGCACTTGGCTCAAAGAAAGACCTGCCAGAATACGTATTGTGCGGACATTGCGTCCTCAGCAACCACTGCTTAGCCTTTCAGCCACAATCCTACAGAGCCATATTGCTTCCTAGGATGTATGTGGCCTTAGAGCCTTGGATCAGTGGCGATGCCTCCAGTATTTTTGCTGTGAGGCAAAAAAGACACTTTTTTGATCCCTGATGGAGGGCTGTTTCAAAGGAAAGATGGAGTTTTGGATTCTGTCCACAGAAAATCCTATTCACACCAAGAGTAATTAACTTTCACAAGAAGTGAAATTTTTTACAAACTCTTACAAGACAATTGTTTTTTGTTTTGATGACAAGTCCCACTCAAAACTTGAGCTTGCATTAGAAAGCTTTTCATGCGAAAGCAGTGGAAATAAAAGTGTTAAAATGCAAAACAATATAAGAAACTCTGTTTTGGTAGATGGGTACTTATGGCCGTAATCTGCAAAAGGTTCCCCATTTGCATTACATGAAGTTGGTGAAATAATAAATTTACCTTGGTCATCATCACTTTATATGCATAGAATTTTTTTCCTTTTCCTTTTCCAAGAGCACCTTCAAACTTTTCCACAAAAAGCTGGGCTTCCCTGGAAAATGTAGGCAAAAGAGAGATACAGATGATGTTATGGTACATGTGACATTGTCTCTACCATACTAATGTAGTTTTTACGTGTTCTGACTCCTCATAGAGTTTTGTATAATGTTGTTCTCTTAACAATGTTTGGAAAGAAAAGCCCTGAGATCTTGTATTTCACAGAAGACTAATCATACATGATGCAAACAGAACAAGCAACTTCAGTCATCTTCTTTAATCCAAAAGCATTTGGAGCTCTGAGATCTGCCTACATCTAGCTAATGTTAATCAAATATTTTTAGTCACAGTGACTTTCTTTCGCAGTTCAGCTGCTGCCCATTTGTGCCACTTACAAGATGTGATTCCTTCTGGTTCCAATAATAGGTATTATTTTCCAGCTACCTCAGGGAAATTTATTTTCATTTTTTATTTTGAAGATACATATACACTGGAGTATTTGTTCCCTTGTGTCTGCCCTTCTCAAGTCTAGATTTAATTCAACTCTTCAGAATTTCTCGCATATGTGATCTCTTACTATACCATTCTCTGAATTGTAGCTTAGAAGTGTAGATTCAGTGATCCCCAGAAGACTAAAATTTTGCTTTAAAAGATATGGAGGTTAAATAAATAATATCCTGGTGATACAAATACGAAAGGAAGATCTTTAAGCTGTTTTAAAAAGGCATAATGTCCATGGATTTAGGGGGCCTAATATATGCTTACAAATATCTGAAGGGTGGATGACAGGAGGATAGGGTCAAACTCTTTTCAGTGGTGCCCAGCAACAGGACAAGGGGCAATGGGCACAAACTGAGGCACAGGAAGTTCCATCTGAACATGAGGAAGAATTTCTTCCCTCTGAGGGTGACGGAGCACTGGAACAGGCTGCCCAGGGAGGTGGTGGAGTCTCTTTCTCTGGAGATATTCAAGACCCACCTGGACAAGGTCCTGTGCAGCCTGCTCTGGGTGACCCTCAGAGGTCCCTTCCAACCCCTAACATTCAGTGATTCTGTGATTCTGTGATTTAAACAATAAACAGATGAGATCAAGAACATACTAATATTTTCTCCTTTTCTTCCAATTTTCGTTTATAAGTATGACTTCCGTGTGTGTACCTGTTGAGAAAATGTGCCCTAAAGGGTAAATGTCCTGATCCAAGTCACTGGAAAACAGAATAAGAATTCTTAGCTGTCTGTGTATGCACAAGACTGTAGAACTATTTTATCATTGCACTAGATGATTGCAAAACGTTGTGTATTATATTAGGTATCACACTAAGCACTTGGGAAAAGCTGGGTTATTGGGAAAATATAAATTGTGATGTACTTCTCCCCAGAAGCGCTACAGATCAGCTCACTGAGTGAAATTAATTATCATGCTTATACATTCTGCTCACATTTTATGTAAACAAGCAAAAAGATTGTGTTCAACTGTAAAAAATCTGACAACGGCATTGGCAGAATAGTAGTGTCGCTGTGCTAAAAGAGAATTAAAGTGATGTGTGAAGAAGGTTATTAGCCGCATCATAATTTCTCTTAGCTCATGGTTGAAATCCTCAACAGCTTTAAAAATACCATGTATTTTTAGTAGCTGAAAATACTTACAATGATCTTCATCCTATCAGCTGAAGACCTGTCAAAACTTTCCCCACTGTACCCACTGCATCAGTATCTATAGCTCACAGTATCAAGACTCCAAACAACCTTTTGTTTCCATACTTCACAAGATGGTGAAAAATGGAGCTACTGAGTTTAGCTTTCAGTCTTTGAGAGCTTTCCCTTTTCAAAACCCCTCTAAGCACTCTCACCTTCAGAGTCCTCACACCTAAACCCAGCTAGTGAGGCATCAGGACCAGTGCCTCTTCACCTGACCTCTCCCAGTCATTCAGTATGCCTGTTCCCACTATCTGAAATACTGTTTTGCCCTTCAAAGATACTAGTTAACAGAAGCAAAACGGTACACACAATGACATGAATCTTAATACAATCACTCTTTTTTTTTCTTTTCCTTGTGGCACAAGGCATGCACAGATTCAGATAAAATGCGCAGCCACACATCCCACCTATTCACCACTTCAGAGTGTCCCTTGGGGAACAAGTCAGCTTCTTTTTAAGACTGTAGACCCCTTACTCTCAATTCTGCGCTTATGGATCACATTTGTAATTCGGATTTTGCAGTCTGATCTTTCTGTACATTAGCTAAAGTGGACGCTGAATGACCCCTTTTTATTTTCCAAGACACTGTGTTCTTCAGAGATTTCATGGCTCAACGCTCACATCTCATTCTTTCATTCTGATTCTCAAGAAATTCTACTCTTGAATTTCGTACTTTCAGATAAGTCAGAGAAAAAATATTATTTCAGCTTCAGGAAACCAGTGTCTGAGAGTCCCTTTTAAATCTGTGTCCTCAGGACTGAAAATCTTTTTGCACTGTCAGGAGATATAAGGCAGTTCTAACAGCAGATAGCAACTTCCTCGTAAACTCAGCAGTCAGTGCAGGAGCAGTACCATAAAAGCAGCCAGAACTAGTAAACTGGACATGTACCAGTCTCCTAAGTCAGAATATTGTATTCTGGACTTCTGAGGAAAACTTTCTACCAACACTTCTATCACTAGGTAATTCAAGCATTGTAGCTTGTTCATGAAAAATTTCTGAAATCAGAACCCACAGAGCTGTAGAAAACCTGTGTTTTCAGTCACTAATTATATGAAGTTATGCTGCAGAGTATGAAGATTTCAGATTATAAATTATTTTTTTTTACAGCAAAGCAGTTAAGTTGGAAATTTAGGGTGGTAATAAGAAAACAAACATTAACGCATAAAACATCCTCCATAGTGAATACAAAGAGATTTTGCATCTGTAGTTGAACACAAAAGTTCTCCACAAACATGTCCTGCAATAAAACTAAACTAAGCCAAACCAAGAAAGAACTTTCCATAATGAAAGTTGCAAAAAGATTTATTTTAAACTCTTAATCCAAGCCTTCTGTTCATTTGTTTGAAATGTCTTTTTTACAAGGTTTTCTACAAAAAATAGTATTTCTTATCCCTTTCTGCCTCCTGAACTCTACATCAAGCTACCTTTCAAGTTAGACTGTGAACAGTATCTAAGCTTTTTCTCCAAGACTAACCAAAACATTGCTTTTTGAAGGCAGTGATCCAGATCTCCAGGTTTAATGCTGCTTCCTCACCTGAATGCTTCTCTGGCTTTTACTTTGCCAGCAGCTGAGCTTTTCTTTCTCCCTGCATCCCTTCTGCCCCGCTCCAGTGTGTGATGCTTTCAGAGCTGTTATAAACCACTCCTAAATATTACTGCTTTGTAATCTGTTTTTCTCAGGTTTTTTACTTCATTGGCCTGCGTTGGACTAAGTTCATCATTGCAACACAAACAACGCAGACATTGATCTGATACCAGATAAAATTATTGCTGAGTAGCTGCGCAGGCACTCAACTGAGTTATACATGCAAGATCAGAGCAAAAAAACAGTTGGATCCATGCATGCACAATATTTGTGAAGCTACTTTCATGTTTCACAAAAGAAATATTTGTTGTATAAGTCTTGAAAAAAATCAACCAAGTCCAAATGGTGGGCTTAGAGTATTATTTTAGTTTTCCATCCACAGTGTATTTGCATTCTAGTCTAGTTACAATACTCTGAATTTTTTGGAATTATTAGGACTTTGGCATTAGTGCATATTTCACACTGACCAGGACAATAAGATATTTCACATATGAATTAAAAATTTGGCTATTAGTATTTCCCATTCTTGTGAAGTAAATGTCAAAATTACTGCCTAGTTAATAAAAAAGTAGCACATGGCCCAGAGAGTTGTCGTGAATGGAGTGGTGTTCCCCAGGACTCAGTATTGGGCACAGTTCTGCTTAGTATCTTTATCAATGATCTGGACGAGGGAATTGGGCGCACCTTCAGTAAGTTTGCAGACTACACCAAGCTGGGCAGGAGTTTTGATGTGCCTGAGTGTAGGAAAGGTCTGGGTCTGCAGAGGGATCTGCACAGGCTGAATCAATGGGCCAAGGTCATTGTATGAGGTTCAATAAGAATAAGTGCCACGTCCTGCACTTGAGTCACAACAACCTCATGCAAAGATACAGGCTTGGGGAAGAGTGGCTGGAAAGCTGTCCAGTAGAAAGGGACCTGGGGGTCCTGGTCGACAGCTGGCTGAATACGAACCAGCAGTATACCCAGGTGGCCAAGAAGGCCAACCGCATCCTGGCTTGTATCAAGAATAGCATGGCCACTAGGAATAAGGAAGTGATTGTCCCTTTGTACCTGGCACTGGTGGGGCTGCACATCGAATACTGTCTTCACTTTTGTGCTTTTCACTACAAGAAAGACATTGAGGTGCCGGAGCGTGTCCAAAGAACAGCAACAAAGCTGGTGAAGGGTCTAGAAAACTAGTTCTACAAAGAGCAGCTGAGGGAATGGGGATTGTACCCCTGAAAGGACACTGTAGTGATGTGGCTGTCAGTCTCTTCTCCCAATGAACAAGTGATAGGAGGAGAGGAAATGGCCTCAGGTTGCACCAGGGAGGTTTGGAAGCATATTAGGTGAAATATCTTCACCAAAACGGTTGTCAAGCATTGGAACAGGCTGCCCAGGGAAGTGGTTGAGTCACCATCCCTGGAGGTATTTAAAACGTGTAGATGTGGCATTTAGGGACATGGTTTAGTGGTGGACTTGGCAGTCTTATGTTAATGGTTGGACTCGACAATCTTAAGGGTCATTTCCAATCTAAATGATTCAATAGAATCATAGAAATCATTCTATGCAGTTGAAAGAAATTATTTTCTTTTTTAAAAAATACATTGTTTTGTGAAAGAAAGGCATAAAAGTCTTCTTTCATTTTTGGAATAAACGAAATTAAGTGTCTTTGATGATCTATAAGCACGTCTTACTTTTTTGGTGTGTGGCGGATTTTGCCAATAACATTCTAAATAGCATTTTAATACCACTCATTTAGAGAGGCTAAATCTTACAAGGGAACCCCACCACATGCAAATATAAAGAGGAGTTACAAAGTGCCCCAGAGCAGCCTATCTGTTAACTGCATCCACAAGTATTTGCATGACTTCAAGTTCATATTTCATTGGGAGTTAAATGCAATTCTCAATAACAACTTGATTCTGTGAAAAATTCCCACCAGAGTATTAGTGAAATATCTGAAAAGCAAAATCAGTACAGAAGCAGAGCTTGAAAGAGGGTCTGTGGGTAATTAGGAAGAAACATATGTGCAGTTATGTGAAGGAAGTAACACAAAACCATAACTACCAGATGATGCTGGAGCCATCAAAAGAACATGTTTTCCTTCTCCCTGTCAGCTTTTCTTCCCTTACCAGCTCTGCAGCAGGTTAGTCCCACTGGGTTACTCCTGACCTACGTGATTTGTAGGTTAAGGAGACCTTTCCCCTACTTCTACTTAGGTTTCCTGACTTTAAAAGTCCAGCAACTACTTGACACCTTTCAGTCAGGGAGTAGGCTTACAATGTCCTTTCCATGTCTGTGGCACATGTTCTTTTCTTTAAATATAATTCAAAATGTTACTCAGTTCAAGCTTCTATTTTGATGTCTAAATTATCTCACTGAAAGATCTCTACCTCTATATCCCTGCAGACTGTTGTCACACTTTGTCTTTTCCTCCATTTCTTTCATGCTAATAATAAAATGTGAAGTCAGAAAGAATGATGAAGCAGTAAAAAGTAGTTCTGAACCCTTAGAACTCCTTTAGAAACCACAAGAAGAATCAAAACCACATACATATATACGCACACCTACTTGGAAGTGATGGAACTTCACTAACATGAGGAAGTGTCAGAAACAACGTAGAGCGACAAAACTGAGCTTAGTAATCACTAGTATCATGTGTTATAGGTAAATTACCTATATCACAAGATAGGCCAAAGTGTGCCCCGTTAGCTAACTGTGAATTTAAAGAAGCTTCAGAGAAACCTTATTAATTGAATTACAGACACAAGAAACTACTAAATGTTGCATGAGACTGGGCATTATTGTCCCAGAGAAGACAGAGTTAATTATTAATACTAGGTGTGGAGTTACAGCTTCCAAAGTGCGAGGTGTACAGTACTTTGGGCGCTTCAGTGTTGCAGAGAGAGGATGAATTACAGCTCTCAGAGGCTGTTGCTGATGAATAGGCTTCAAGTGGATTGCTCACATTTTTCGGTAACAGTTCAGGAAGGTTCAAGATCTAAAAACTCATTAAAAATAAATGTCATATTAATATTGCACACCCAGGACTTCTCCAAGTCTTAAAAATATTTGCTAAAAACTGACAGCAAAAGAACTGTTGTCAGGCACAGCTCACTTGGAAAGCCGTTCATCAGTAATAATGGGCAAATTACAGTGTTATTTAATACCTAGCTGGCCTCCAGGACATCCAGGCTGGCCTCCAACGCTGCCAGTATGTCTATAGTAAGAGAGACGAAATACTGATTCATTGGAGTACAAAGAGCACATCCAAAAATGAGAAATTTCCACCATCCAACAGATGCACCTTATATATATTTGGGGTTTGTATACTTGTAAAATTTTCTTTTTCCAGTTCATCTGTCTTGATGGGTAATCAAGTCCTGTAATAAAACAAATGATGCTAAAAAGAATATTGAAAAATCTCCACATTATATTCTGTCCCTGGCAGATGAAGAAGAGACTGCTCTGCTCTGTTTTTCTTAGAAAAAACAGGAAATTTTCGTGTCTCTCTTTGTGGTCTGTATTTAACTGGAAGTTCTTTCAAAAGCCTAAGCTTGACAATTGACTGCCTTTTTTTTTTTCTAATCGTCATTTTACTTGTTTTGATAGTTTGCTAACTGGCTTGTGGTACAGCTTTAAAGTGAGATCACTGTTGGCACATTTCTGGATTCTTGTGCTCAGTTCTCTGATTGATCAGTACCATAATAGGCTTTATTGGTGGATATAAACCACAGAGCTGTTTCTAGTCTTTGCTATTTAATAGCACAAATCTTTGGCTGTCTAAAGTGTTGTGTGCACTAACAAGCAGAGTGATATTAGTATACAAGAGCCAAACATGGTAGCAGAGATTTTAAACCATCCCCTTTCCTTCATGTCTGTGCAAAACCCAGCCAGGAGAATCCACAGACAGGCAGGTAGTCCCCAAAAACAGACTTCCAGAGCTAAATTAGGATAGCTTTCCCTGGAGGTTTTCCAATTTGCAACACTGAAGATGTGGCCCATGAGTTTACTTGTTAGTACCTTTTTCTAACCCAAAAATCTATTCAATACCTTAACCCCCTCTGTAAACGTCAATGTTGTAAATAATGTTTGATGGTGATCACCATCTGATGGCTTTTTAGGTAATTTTGTGCTGACCTGAGTAAGCAGTGTCCAGGGGAAGTGTGCACAAATTATTATCTCCCATAGAAAAAATCTTAACAACTGTACTCACAAATCATGAAAAACAGTGGAAGGAAAATTAAAATAACAAGAAAACCCTCTGAAGGAGAATATTTGTCTTGGAAATGAGAAAAACTCTGGAATCCAGCCACACTCACACTCTGAACAGCACAGACTACTATGTCCCCAGCCCACAGCCTGACACATCTATTGCTTAGGGCCTGGGAGAGTGGAGGTGCTGTTTCTAGCATAACATTTTTTTTGTTTCTCTTCATGGCTATTTCCTCAATTTTTTCACATCTCCAGACCTGTAAAGATCTGACCGTGATGTCTCAAGGAGAGGTGAGAGTTTGACAGTGCCAGTACAGATTAACCTCTAACTGCAGAGGGACACTCTATAGCAGAGCAGTATCCTCAGTCACGGTTCTTCAGAGAATAATCAGGAGCTGCTTGAAATGCATCTTTCTAGACACACAGATGTAAATTAGAAATTAGAGCTGATCTAATTTACCAGTATAGCTCTATTAAGAATGTCATTTTGACAGTGAGTACCTCAGGCAGGTTTTGATGGAAGGCATTTTCTAGAGAGCAACAGGTTCTGCATCTGTTTTCTAAAGTTATTGTTCATTTAGGCATTTTCAGAACAAAAGAATGAAGGAAAAGGTTAAGTATTTTACAAATAGAGCTAAGTAGAAATCTTTTTTCTCACCCTATATTTTTTTAAGGTATGAAAAAACTGGTTTTGAAACATGAAAATGCAGGAGCTTTTCAATCTTGAAATTGCTTAAACAAGACATTTCATCAGTATAAAATTTCTTATTGCTTTGTTAAAACACAAAATTTAGTGGAAATTAAATCTTTCCCCAAACATATTTTGTTCTGACAAATTAACACTTTTTTAAAAAAAATATTTAGACAGAAAAGTACTAAACTTTAATATTCACTTTTCAAAATAATATTGAAAAAGTACTTAATTTTGGTCTTATTTTGTCATGAATATGTAACAAATCCTTGAGCATTCCTGCAGAACATTTTGCTTGCTATCTTGGAAAAAGACAGGTGCTAATACAGAACAAACTTGGAAGTCCGGTTTGCATCCCAGTAAAGAACACTTCTCATAATTCTGACAAGAAAGCTCCAGTGAACTGTCTCTCTATTGTGGAAGCTGGAAAACAAAGAATAGGGAAATTTCTTCTGTCCTTAAGAACATAGGCTTATTTTTTTTTCCCCCATACATCCCATAACACTCTAAAACCTGCACAGGGGAAGAAGCAGATGACATAGGGAAACATTCACTAATAACAACTGCTGACAAAAACTTAAAAAGCGGGAGATGTTAGTATAAGAGTATTCAAAAGTCACTTGCTATTGATATACAAGTTTAAGGCACTTAAAGCCAGTGTGTGTCCATTTTCCACATGTACAAGAATAATGCTAATCTATCAGACTAATTATTCTGGTATAAATCTTAAATAACCTGCCAAAATACAAACCAAATACATGGATACCCCAAAATGGGCTGATATAGATACTCTGTATTGTTATAACTACAATCATCATAGAGCACCACTGATAAGATACAGCTTCTTATTTTAGGCAGCATAACAACACCAGGTTTTCCATTGCAACTCGGGTGAACTTAAATTCCAAAAAGCCAATTCAAAAAACAAGACTAAAAAATTTAGTCTATGACTGTATTTTGGTACGTAAATTATTTTGTTTGATTTTTTCAAAGGTACAGAGTGTTTCCAAATTCCATTGTTTTCATCAAAGATGCTAAACACAGATTTAGATACCTAATTCTCAGCTCATACATTTAAAAATGTGACCAAATATTAGTTTTCAGGTTTCCTTTTTTATTCCAGCTTTTTGCTGGATATATGTGCTTTGTCTGCTGAGATATGCGTGACTCTGTATAGAACTGTGAAAATCTGAATGAGATAGCCTGGAATAAAAGGTGACTATTTCTAGAATCTTGTTTGACAGAGTAAACTGATAAAAAAAATAATTCTTCAGTTAATAAAAGTAGATTCAAAATAAGTAAGCTAATCTGAAGACCTGTCATTTGCTCTTAGAATACAAATCCTAGGACAAATAAGCTGATAATGTGCTTCCAAGCTTACTTCAGAGAGGGCTGCAGCAAAGTACACTTTTAGGTAGAATTGTTGCCCAGGTTGAATGTATAGGGACCGCTTCACCCTGAATATTAATATAGAAATTGTTAAGAAAAAGACAGATAACAAGGGTGGGATTTTGAAAACTCACTATTGTTTTAATTCAGAAAGCCCACCTCAGAGAATAAAAAAAGTGCAGTAATTTAGCATTCACTGAGGATGACAAGAAGCACTCATCCAATTCAAACATTTCGTAGTAACATAAATTTTTAAGGCTGGAAAGGATTGATATTCCTACTCCCTCCGACCTGGAAAGGATGACACAATCTGAGGACGTTCATCAAGGAGTTGCAGATTCAAAAGCACAACTTGTGGCCGAATTAAAATGTATTATGCAAAAAATCACACATCTGATTTAGAGGCTTCTGTCTGTAGTTAATCACCACCTGCCCTCACTGCAAATACATTTGCCAGTTGTCTTCAAACAGATCTTTTTTACAATGTCGTATAAGCTGACTGAGAGAACCAGCTGACACTAGAATCATAGAATGGTTTGCAATGAGCAGGGACATCTTCAATTAGATCAGATTGCTCAGAGCCCCATCCAATCTAGCCTTGAATGTTTCCAGCGATGGGGCATCTACTACCTCTCTGGGCAACCTGTGTCAGTGTTTCATCATCCTCATCATAAAAGATCTTCCCAGGCAGAGGTGAGGCTGAGAAGTTGGTAGTTCCCAGCATCCTCCTCTCCACTGTTTAAAAATGGGTGCAAGATTTCTCCTTTTCCAGTCTCCAGGGACTTCACCTGACTGCCATTACTTTTCAAATATCACCAAGAGTGGCATGGCTGCTACATCAGACAGTTCGCTCAGGACTCTGGGATGCATCTCATCAGGTCCCATAGATTTCTGTATGTTCAGGTTCCTCAGGTGAACCTGATCTTCTCTTACGATGTGGGGGACCTTGCTCCCCCATTCCCTGCCTTGAGGTCCATCCACTCAAGAGGTGTGGAAGAGAGGTTGCCAGCAAAGACTGAGGCAAAAAAATTGTTGAGTACCTCAGCCTTCTTCTGCTTCATTGTTACCAATATGCCAGTCATGTTTGTTGGTGGGGTACACTTTCTTTGACCTTCATTTTCTAGCTGGCATACCTATACAAACTCTTCTTATTATTCTTTGTATCTCTTGCCAAGTTCAGCTCCAGCTGATCCTTGGCCTTCTTGACATGGTCCCTACACAACCAGGCAACATCCCTATACTCATCACAGGATACCTGTCCTTGCTTCCACTGCCTATGCATTTACTTCTTGTGCTTTAGTTTGACCAGCAGGTCTTGACTCATCCATGCCAGCCTCTTACTGTCTGTTTCTGATTTCTTACACCTGGGCATCAAGAGCTCTTGCACTCTACGGAAAGTGTCCTGAAAGATCTGCCAGCTCTGTTCTTCTCCCTTGTCCCTGAGGGCAGTTTCCCAGGGGGTCAACATTGACTAATTCCTTCAAGAGCTGGAAGCTGGCCTTCCTAAAATTCAGGGTCTTCACTTTACTTTTTGCTTGTCCCTTATTCCTCAAGACTAAAAAATTCACACATCCATGATCACTGCACCCCAGGCTGCCTTCAATCTTGACATCTCTGGTTAGCTCGCTCACATTGGTGACCAGCAGGTACAGGAATGAATCACCTCTGGTAGGGCTTTCTATTACCTGGTCAAAGACTTTATCCTCCTGGATTGCCCACAGCTCACCATGCTACTTTTCCAGCAGATGTCAGGGCAGTTGAGGTTCTCTAGCAGGAGGAGAGCCTGCAAGATGCCTCCTGCAGCTAGAGTAAGAAGGCTTTGTCAATCGGCTCCCCTTGATCAGGCAGTCTGAACTAAATGTTGACCACAAGGTTCCTTTTGTTGCCTCGGTCTCTAATTTCTATCTATAAGCTTTCAACCTGTTCATGGCTACGCTTCAGTGACAGCTCTTCACAATCTGTCCATTTCTTGAAGTAGAGGGTAACTCCTCCACCCCTTCTTCCTCGTCTGTCCCTTCTGAATAGCCTGTAGCCATCGATAGCCACAGTCAAGTCATGGGATACATCCCACCAAGTTTCAGTAATCGCAGCTAAATCCTGCTTTCTAGCAGCATGATGGCTTCCAGCTCTTCCTGTTTGTTGTCCACGCTGCATGGATTGGTTTAGAGGCACTGCAGCTGGGCTGTCGGCCATGCCAACATTTTAGAGGACCACACCTTACTTCTTTTGAGATGTTTCACTGGTGGGTCCTTTTTGGGTCCTATTACATCAGAAGCCCCTGGCTTCTCTCTGTAAGACTTCAAGTATGCTGCAGTGTAGCCAGCACATCTCAGAGCAACAGGCTGAGAGCAATCGCTAGCTCCCTGTCCCTCAAATCTTGGTGCTTCGCCCCATGTCTTGTTATGGGTGAGCCTGATGTTATCCCCTTCTCCCCGTAAGCTAGTTTAAAGCTCTGTGAATCAGTCCCACTAGCTCGTGAGCACAGACCCCCTTCCTCCTTTGAGAGAGAACAATCCCATCCAAAAGCAGCAGGCCTGGTGCTGTGTAGACCATCTCATTATTAAAAAATCCAGAATTCTGTTGGTGACACCAGCCATGGAGCCATGTGTTAATAGACTGGATCCATCTGTTTCTTCCAATATCACTGGCCACAAGTGGAATGATAGAAGAAAAAATTACCTCTGCTCCAGCTTCCCTTATGATGTGTCCCACGGCCTGGAAGTTTCTTTTGATTGCCCTTGGACTACATGTTGCATCTTCATCACCACCCACATGGAGGAGCAATAATGGGTAATAGTCCGAGGGCCATACCAGGCTAGGAAGTTTCCTAGGAACTAGGAGTTGCTAGAAATGCTGAGATAAAAGAATGGCTATAAAAATAGAAGCTCTGTTGATAGTAAGAATGCAATAAATTTTAACTTAATGTACGCGGGGATCCTACAATTATAGACTATGCAAAATAAAGTAATTGCTATCTGATTATCTAAGCTACTCATCTATTTTTTCTGAAATTTCTCTCATCTTCACAATACTTCCACTTTATGTCTCCTAGGTACTCTGTTCTCTTTTACCCCCCTTCCATGTCTCCTCCTTTCACAACATACCTACCATTTCCTCTTTGTAGCTGTATCTTTCCCAAAATGACCTTAACTTCCAGAAGGAAAAACCTGTAGAGCTTCCACACCATATTTCATATGCTCTCTCCTACCATTATGTCTGTGTTTTCTACCCATATCAAACACTGTCTGTGGGATACACCATCTTTTCTCTGTTAGATGTGACTAACAAAACATGACCATATGTTTTGCTGGTGTTTGGGCAGTACTGCAGTGAACAAGTTATGTAAAACAGAGGAGCGGAACAGTTTTGGTAAAAGAATAAAGTGTATTTACCCAGTTTCCTGTTCTTCAAGGAAATTTAACTGTAAATGAAAACTTTATTTTTAGCCTTAATGAAAATACAGTGGTAGGTCTGCTAGCGCAAAATACAGTTTTCTATGTCACATATCTAAAAATGCATGAAAAAGTAAGCTCAGTTTCCATTCAGTTTGCTTTTTCATAAGTTAAATAAAAATCTGTTTTTCTTTCCCAGAAGTTAGAATAGAAAGATAAATCCCCAGTCTCACCCCAGTAATCTTGAGGTATTCCTGGCACTACATCATTTTTCTTGAATGAGACATTAAACTTATCAATGGAAGAATTTACCAACATTAACCTAACTGAAGAAAATGAAATATTTTGTATGGAAATGTAATGGAAACTTAAAAATAATAAAAAGATCTAAGTTTTTCATATTTGATTTCAGGTCTACAGAGACAAGAAAGCAGTGATCTGCAATGCCATTTACCTCTACTTTCTGTGAAACCACATCCTGTGAAAAAGAGATTAGAGATGGCATGAAGTTAATTGTGTCAGCAGGTCTAGAAACAAAGTGAAACTTCAGAAAAACAGTGCAAAGTGCAAAGAAGGAAGACAAGTATTCATTTGGAAATTAAACCATACTTCAGCACAGACAACTTCTTTTTCATCTTCCATGGCTTGTTTCGTAGTGTGGCAATTAGTTTCTTTTTTTCTTCTACCTCTTCTTTCAGCTTGGCCAGTTCCTCCTCTGTAATCGGCTCCTCCTCAGAGTCAGAATCAGAGCTTCAAACAAAAGCAGGAACAAAAACCATCACCAAAACTCAGAAATGACAGAAGTTTTCACCGAATGACATACTTGGTGTTAATTCTCGTTAACTTTGAGACCAAGATAAACACCTTCATTGTTGCACAGAAGGGAGGACACAGTTCATTTAGACTTGTCATTAATTTTATTATGAAAGGCAAACCCTCTACACAAAGTGCAGAGCCACAGCTGAACCAGCACTACACCCAGAGCATCCCATCGACAGTGGGCAGCTCTCCTGGGGATGTGTCTGACAGGCACTAATTGTTCCTGCAGGAGTAACCAGCCTCCTAACAGTCCAACCCAAACTCACAACAGGCAAGTGAGGACACTGCAGCCATAACAATGAACGTGTTCACCCCACTTCAGCATGCCACAGGAGAGAGAAGAGACACCACAGCCACAGCCAAGAAAAGCTTAAACACCAGATGGCAGCTTGTCTGCTGATGAAGGTAGTTAACATTTCAGCGATGGAAATGATTCAAAGCCACATTGCAGCAAGGCTGTGCTGTGTCCTAGCACTCAGAGTAAGCAGATGCAATAGTAAAAGCATCTCCAGATGTGTTGTGTTTGTAGTCTGAACTTCTTTTCCCTGGACTGGTTTGTAGCATCTTTGGAAAGATTTCTGATTAAGGCAATGTCCACTTTCGTAAAACCCGCATAGATATCCTTTCTATGAGCTATTGTACATCTCATATAATGGCATATAGCAAATCATTCGCAACAGGTGTTTCCCCTTCTTAAACCAGCAAACAGGAAAATGATAAAAAGGAAATCATTAGACTCTGACTTCATGCCCTAAAAACCTGACAGTAATGACTGTCACGGAATTCTTGATAAAAGCAGTTTGATGCATTTCTGTTTGTTTCTTGTTGTGTTTTCTTTTGCCTTATTTTTTCTGCTTTCAGTGTTTGAAAATGGAGTGCGGGGTGTGGGGGTTAAAAAGTTTTCTAGTTTGTTTTGGGAACACTTCACTCAGACTTTATAAAGAAAGCAGTCTTCAGTCTGTTCTGCTTATAATTCACCTTTCTGGGAGTTTGATACTAAAAATACAATGTCAGAGTGTAGTGATTCATTACCTACGTCAGCCAATCATATAATTTCTATCTCCTGGATAATTAAAGAATTATAATTTTCTTCTTCTTCTCCCAAAACAGACAACACAGCTGTAGTTAAAGATTTGTGTGACATAAAGGTCAAAGAGTTTATTTGTGTGACATGAAGGATAAATGGTTTTTCAGCAAGAATAGGAAAAGTTTCTGAACGAACACACACAATAAAAGCAAAATTCTTTTTGCAATACAGCAAAATAAGAAATTCTCATTGGTCATCTACCTTCAGTTTTCATGAAATAAACATCTTTATAGCAAAAGCTACAAGGGATGAGTTTAAAAATTTCAGACACACGGGAGTAAGTCAGTGAAGGAAAGAAAGAGGCTCTCATAATTATTAGATGCCCTGCTATTGAAGACTCAAATACTATTTATTGAAAAGACTGTCATGTTAGAAAGTTGAACCTACCAGCCATAAAATTTCCAACTTCATGTGATAAAAACAAGTACCACCAAAAACATAAATCTACAGAAAGAAATACTGCTACTGAACACCAGACATGTTTATTGTCATTCTGGTATCGCATTGAGCAAGTGAAGAACTATATGAAAACTTAAGTCAAACAGATGAAGGCCAGTAAAAAAATATGTGCATAAAATTTTGAGGCATTATAATGCAAGAAGAGTCACATCTTTAAGAAGAACAGAAGGATTAAAGGAGAGAGCTTTAAATCCTTAGTGGTTAAATTCAGCTGTTTACATTTTACAAAGCAGACAGCAACAAGCCAAATATGAAGGATTTCCTTTGGCAGAATATTGCTGGGTTATACAAAATTGAAATATGCAGTTTTACAAAACTGCAGGGAGAGTGGTGGGAAGTATGAGTGGCAGGTGCTAATGCAGTGAGCTTACTGAGGAAAGGAAGCTGAGCAGAACACAAGAGGTAAACTAGGGATAGTATTTGCTCTTGTGCCTATTTCCTACTACTGCTTTATTTGTCTTTGCAAACATATCTCTTTTTTATTTTTTCATTTTTCTTTGGAACCAGGAAAGTAATAGAAATTCCAAATTTCTAAGCATCTTCTAAGAAAACAGTGTGTTCAGGAGTATTTACACTACACAATCGAAATTTATGCAGTTACAGCAGATTTTTCCTTTAGCTTGAGTGGTTGAACACTATGAGATTCAAGTCAGGAAATCAGAATTCTGTCTTTTGCAACCAAAAGTCTTAGCTTTTCATGAAAGGTTGTGATTCCTACATTTGAAAGACAGCAGGGTTCACTGTGACCTTCAGGCTAACACAGAGCACAAAGCATCACTAAATAATTTCGTATCAAGCTACCATATTCCTTGGCTCCAATTCCATGCACACAATGCAACTTTTCCTAAATCAGCAGAGTTCTTGAAATCAGTGGCACTTCCTTAAATCACACACATAATGAACTTGCTTGTACTATTAATCTGTGTTTTGGTTTTATGCCCATATTATACGACTGTGTCTTGGTTTTAGTTTCACCTCCTCTTTATGGATGTAATCTAATTTTCTCATGATTTTTGTAAAAGTCATTTTACAGAGGTAAAAAATTAAGATGAAAATGTTTCCTTGGGGACTGGAAGTTTTCAGGGAAAAAAATGGTAGGACTTTAAATAGTCTTGAGTGAATAAATTTGACTACATTTCCTCTTGATTGTTTGTGAAAATTCTATTGTTTATTGATAACCCCCAAAATATCCCTTAATGCTCTTCAGCAATCTTCCTCCTAGCAAAAAGATGCAGTGAATATACCGCCTCAATCTTCCGTGTACCCCTGGATTTTTGCATAAGCTTTATACTCTTGAGTAATCTTACTAAAAATCATTTGATTTGCTCACTTATAAACCTCTACAGTGGAAACAGAAATTGCACAGGCTAGGCAGTATATAAAGGATTTGTAGCTCACTTATAAACCTCCACAGTGGAAACAGAAATTGCACAGGCTAGGCAGTATATAAGGATTTGTAGCTCAAGTGACTGCGTACAGTTTGTAAGACCAATCAGTCACAATTAGGCAAGCCAACAAGAACAAAATATCTTTTCAAACTAGGAACATCACAGGTGTTCACAGTGAGAGTACAAGGAGCAATTTATCATGAATATTTTTGGGATGATGATTATGAACTGCGTAGAGCAGGCCCTTCTCACACCCTCATTAGCAGGTAAGAATCAACCAGATTAACATCAGCAGCATCTAAGTGCAGAAGATTTAAAACTCACCCAGAAATAATTCCTTTCACCATGGAATTACCCTGTGAAACTCACTATCACAAATTAGCTGAGATCAAAATAATCATGTTGTATATAAAAAAAAAAGAATCAACACAGAGCTCTGCTGGGTTCCTTTATATCCTTTATGTGGAATAATACAGGCATAAAGAGGTTTCTCTGATTTAGGTGAAAAGTAGGGAGGAAAAAGAGGGTAATAGCACTGGATTCTACTGATCTGTACTATGACCTAGCCAAAAAGGGCACTGGTCATAGAGTCTGGCAAAACTCACAACGACAGGAGCAAATACAATTTTATATTCTGTGGAATAACTTTAATTTTTAATCTTACTTTTCTTTTAGTTTTAAGATTTTTTTCTTCTTTTTTCTTTCTCAACTTCTTATTTTACTCTTGTCATGCTTCCCCATGCTGAAATGTCTTGGCCATTAAAAAAATATGTCAGCAAGATGTACTTTTAAACAGTACATAGCATTTGTTGTGATAGGTCTTCATGGACTTGCTAGACAGGCTAAATTTCTATGCTGCCACCCTTCTCTTCTGTCCTGAAGGTTTGAAAATCCTTTATCTGAATCACAACTGGATTGAAGCCCATTTTCCTTCATTCTTACATTATTTTTGCATTTATTTTAAAAATCTTTATGAACAATTTTATATTTATAACTCTGCTCTCTTGTCAGCTGGTCTTCTAAAAGTCTAAAATTACAATTTTCTTGAGGTGTCTTCTAGAGCATCCAGTTTTTCCTCAAATGTTACGCTTGTTTCTTCAAGAATGAAGTCTTGTTCCAGGTAGCAATTTCTAACTATTTAGCCTAAACATATGTGTTGTAATGTTAAGAACTTTGGACAACAATAAAAAACATTGTGCCCTCATTCAATTTTACATTTTCAGTGTTCTTTTTTTAATTAACATTAAATAAATATTTACAATGGAAGGCAATAATAAGCAAAGGAACATGGATTGACACCCTTGGTGCTGTTGCTATATGAGTACAGGAAATTGCACCAAGGGGTACAATTGGCACCACAGTGAAGAGCCAGTACAAGGAAAGATTTTTGCAGCTCTTGTGAGGAAAGGAAATGAAGTAAGAGTATATTGAAATGGGATCATAGATAAATTAATGCAATAGCATATCTCACTGTATTTTTTTCTTTCCTTTGACTCCTGCTGTGCTTTACAGCAATGCCATTGGGAACACAAACCGCTGTAGCAAGTGGGGAATGGGAGAAGGGGTGTCTCTCTCCCTCTCCACTGAGATAAGCATGCCTAGCTCTATTTGCTCTATTATACACCACTCCCAGGGGCTGTTTCCTTTCAATAGCACAAGAAGGGATAGGGAGAAAGAGAATGCCAGGATGGCAAAAACAAACCCCAAAATGATTGTCTGAAGTGCTCCATGTCAGTGGGGACTTCCAAAGCCCCCAGGTTGCATTAAATGCTTTGGAAAAGTGAAAGGTAGCATTTCAGAGGAAGTGAGTGGAAGACAGACTGGAAAATCCCATCTCAGTCCTTGGTTCTGGGTTCTTGAAATTTTGGCACTGAGCTTTTACAAAAAACTGGCTCAATCCTGGCTGAGAAACAAGAACCCACTCTTGTGAAAAGTGTCAAGATTTTAGTTCTGCATTGGAAATAAAACTAGACCTTGGGTTTCTGGAGGGTTATCAGCTTGGAGATTGGGGGGTTTTAGTTTTGGGGAAAGGAAGAAGCAGGAGACATGTCACCTGTTACATCACCTGACATGTCGCCGCTCTCTGTGATTTGCTCCCCTCCTCTGTCACTTTCACTCCCTTTCTCCAGAGAAAGGCTCATAAACTTAGTACATTTAACTACAAAAAGGGTGATGTCAGCCTGAGTTCCAGTTCTGCCTGACCAGATTTGACCAAATCCTCAGGGTATCAGCAGTCCTGGAAGGGCCTAGTTGGTCATTTCCCGAGGTCCCACCCTGGTCCTGCGACAAACCACTGACTCCCTTCCACTGAAGTGGGCATGGCTTTCTGCAAAGCGCACATTTCACTCAGTCAGAGCTTCCTCACTGCAGGAAAAACAAAGTCTGTCCAACCGGGCTGTAATGAGTAAAGGAGTCATAATGACTCTTGGTATTTCACAGCTATAAATGAAAGCAGGTTTTATGTAAGATAACCACGATTTTATATTAAAAAAAAAAATTAATTACCCAGATCCTGATTTCTTTTTGTCTTTTTTTTTCTTGTTGGCCTTCTCTTTTTTCCCTTTCTTATCAGGCTTTTTATCCTTTTTCTTCTCATTTTTGCCTTTCCCAGTTTTATCCTCCCCTTTCTCATCTTCCTCATCTTCATCATCTTCCTTGGATTTCTGATTTGCCTGGTTCTTCCTGGCTTTTGCAGGGTCCCCATCAGAATCACTGCCCTCATTTCCAGATGCTCGTCCCCGTCCTCTGCGGTTTCTGTGTCTGCGATGACCAGCTCTCCTCGTCCCATCTTCGTCATCCTCACCCTCATCACCACCACGCCTGGCTCTCCCTCTGGCATGTCCCCTTCTTATTCTTGGTGTTGTTCTCTTCCCCCCTTTATCTGTGATGGAGGAAAAAAAAACACATGAGAGAAGGCAGTATGTTACAGGTAGAACTTTCCTCCTCCTTCATTCATACAGATAACCAAAAATCATCTGAGTGTGTCCTCAAAGTAATCCACCCTACTGACCTGTTCTTTTGTCATTTTCTTCATTCTCAGATGCACTGCCTTCTTCATTGTCAACATTACTGTCATCTGTGGAGTGAACACAAAGGCCAGTACATGTGAAGTGTGGATCAGTCATTAGGGATGTAGGGGTTTTAAGAAATTCTTGGCAACTACTGCACTGTACTCCCTTACATGACTTCACAAACCCACTTTTTTGGAACACGGCAAAGAGTTTTCAAGAAATAAGATGAAGGCAGAAAAAAATAGTTACACTTCCCTTCAGCACCCAAATAAGCAAGCCGCAAGATGATACCGTGAAGAATTCCCTCTCATGGAAGAAATATGTAGGACAGGAGTACCTTCAAAAATAAACACGATAGCAATATCCTACAATTTGAGGAAAAGAACAATGAATATGAAAATGGTTCTCAGGCAGGTCTCAGAGATTTTCTTAGAGAAAGATAAGCACTGACTAATATTAAGGAAGATTAAGAGAAGCATTTTCTGATTTGACTGACTGGAGGGCATGAAGCTTCATAGCTGCAGCATGTGTGAAGAGCACAGTTCCAGAAGAAAGAGCAGGCAAAGAAAGTTCCAGCAAAAAAATCTCTAAGCACTGTGAAAGAGGTTGACCCAGCTCACTCTTGTACTGTACCACAACCCTCTTCTGCCACTCAGCAGATGATAAAAACATCGGTTACTCTAGAGAGAGAGCCTATTTACAAAAGCAAGTACTATTTCTTCTCAGAAACTCCTTTGATTTGGGGTGGATCTCTTGCTTAGATTTTTCAGTCTCAGGAAGTTCAGTAAGAGATGCTATGTCTGCTACCCATCAATAACCAGAAAAGTATCCAATTCATATATAGAGAAGGAAGATATTTCTCTCTTTCATACACATTATATCACAATATTTAATTCATATGTTTTCTGCAAATATTGGTATGAACTTCTTATTTAATGGGTCACTCCTGAAACTGCTAGTGATATTCACCAACAATGTTTCTTCAGAAGCAATCCAACTAATATCTGAGAAGCTAGGAGATAATAGGCTCTCCTGAAGTGTCTTTATGCTCGTACATGTGGGACAGCAGTTGAGGCACATCAGTGGAACATACGGAAATACATGTTAGCAGAACATTACTGAGAACACTAAGAAACATTACCATGAATGTAAATAGACAGCTGTCATTCCACTCCAAAAGACCATGTATGTTCCCGGTATATGTTATTTAATTTTCCCTCTGTACAGACAGGACAGGTGACATCATGATCACAGTTGCATTTTTTAGACAAGAAGGAACTACAGTTATCTTCCTTCATCACTCATCTGTAATGTTTTTGAATTTTCCTTTTTGTTCTGTCTTTCTCCACCCGTTCCCTAGTTCCTTAGTTCCTTTAATAAATCTTATTAAGCCACTAGTGTGATTCATCAAAAATTTACACACAAATTGATTAACCTAGGGACTGCCGTAGCTAACTATCAGGCACAACTTCTTAGCTTTACCTAGTACCAAGAAAAGCAGTAAAATATGGGAGGTTGCAAACAAGAAGGAATCTAGGCTCCTGTTTCACTGTGTGCAATAATGGGCAAAGCATTATTATCCAGAATTTGACAGGCATATTAAAACTGAGACATATGTAGGGAGTTTGAGTTCCCTCCACAAAATATTTCTCTCTAATTACATTTTCTACCATTTCCAGAGTATCTGCACAATAATTTTCTAAGACCATGCAAAAATGTTATCATTCAATATCATCAGTGGAATGTGAAAATAAGAGCTCCTTTGTTCTCTTTGGACATATGCCTTCTGCTGCTGACAGTAACAGGATCTCCATTTGACAAAGACCATTACGTTGCTATTGAAATCTTGCAAAGATGAAGACAGACACTTCTAAAGAGATACTTTGCATGCAACAATAGGGCATAGTCTTTTATTGCAACTAATGTTTTTGCTGATCTACCTCCAGCCAAACAGAAATTCCTAGGGAAGTACTTTAATGGTACAGGACTGGCTTCACTGCAGATGTGATGAGCACATACAACAAGCAAACAGCTGGAGGCTTCTCATATATACTGAAACATGCATTTGCAGTGAAAGTGTATTGTGCTTGAGTTGACATTATATTGTCTTAATATTGAAAGTGACAATGGACCATGCAACACAGAGGCTTAAGCAGGACAGAAGGTAGCTGTTGGGGTTTAATTAATTCTAATAGCATAAGGGTAACAAATGCACCAGTCTGAATTCAAAATTTCGGGTAAAATAAACTGTTAAACTAGTTAACAGATTCAGACTGCTTGAAGAACGTACGAAGAACACTACTAGAGAGCAGTGCATCTGAATAGTGACTTCTGCGTGTTTGTTGCTTTTTTCCTCTAAATGCTCAGAAACAGGAGGGATAAAGTTTTTAAAGAAATCAAGAAAAAGCATAAAAACAAACACAAGTATAAATTGCCACAAAACAAGCCCAGAAAAAATGGCCAATGATTACATGGAATCATGCAGCTAGAAGAGTATCGTGTACTACACTATACTCAACAAGCACAAGTGCAGATTCATAAGTCATTTCTGCAAAAATTTAAAATTATAGCTCCAAACTGAACTTCAGAACATCCCTGCCTCCACAGTCCCATGCTCATACAGAGAGGAAATGCGTTGATATAAAGAATGTTAGAGGTTTGTGCTTCTTATTCTGGTGTATCCACAGAATAAGAGATCTCTCCCAGATCGTGGGGTGGGATGCAGATAACATTGTTCTAGAACTTGTTTTTAAAGAAGCTATAAGCCAAGGGGCACTCTGCATTCCTCCAGTTTCCTCACACTCTATGTCACGAGCTGTGACATTAGCATAAAAAACGACGCTCAGGGTAGAACTAAAAGTTATTCCCTTGTGTCAGCTGTGACTGCAGGTGGTCCAATTTAGCAGGAAAAAAAACACTGAGGAGGGGGGATGAAGGAGATTTACCACCCAGACGTCTGTCCTGAACAACAAATATACGTGCATTCATGTGAGCTACACAGCCATCCCACACCACACCCACATTACAGCTATCCCTGGAGACTTGTAATTCAGCCAAGCTGTATAAATATTGTGTTTGGGGGTTTTGCACATGTCATTAAAAGACCAGTGTTATTAGTTGGTTGGGTGTTTGAGCAATCAGAGAGATAAATAATCATTACTATGTTTAACATTCTTATTATTAGAAAGCTATTTCAGGTCATTAACTGTAACACTTTTCAAAGAAGAAAGCAAAAGGCTAGGCAGCTCATAACTCAACACTTTAACTGCTTTAGGCAAACCCTGTCTTACTGAATTATTGGAGAAGCATTTCAGTGATACTCAAATAACATTTCATGGTGACATTAAATCTAAATACAGTTTAGCACTTAATTGAAATGTTCTATAAACCACAACACAGAGAAACAGTACAGTGCATACCTTAGGCACTGTATTATCATCCCATAGGAAAAACGAAGAGAATTTTTGATGCTCTGGTTTGTTAAAATATAAATGCATAGTCTTTGACACAGGAACAAAATCGTTACTATATGGGATCTTTTCAGGTCTTTATAGCTGTATTCTGCTTTTTTAAACAGGTCTTCATGTGATCCCACTTATGAAAAGTTCACTGAATCCTCCATTAAAACCAACTTAGTCTCAATAAAGCACTGTCTAGAATTATTCATTGTTCCAGAAAAGTGTTGATAGGACCTCAGTTCTTCACAATAGTCATATTCATAGGGCAAATATCAGGTTATAAGGCTTTAAGTTAGCTAACTTGAGTTTTTGTGACCCAGAGCAAACTATGTTCAGCTCTTGTATCTTCCAGGATGCACTATCCTTCCCTAATCACACATATATCATTAGCTATATTTGGAACTGTAGTCCATACCTTCTTATGCTCTGGGAAACCAAATCACTTTCTGACTTTTTTTTCTGTAGTAATGTAAGGGAAACTTTCTCATCTTTCTAGACTAAGGGCAGGTAAAGCATAATCTGAATAATCTATCATTTTACTTGAAGTCTTATTTATGTTTTAGGCTATAGCCACAAATGAACCAACAGGACTAAAAAGGGCATCCTAAACACTGGCTCAGACTAGCCTGCAAGTCAGATACTGCACTGAAAACAGAACACCAGACAGCTCAGGAGAGAGCTCCAAATGTTGACATGTTGGCTGGTGAGAAAATTAAGAACAGAAAGAAATGTATAAAACCATAGGAGTCCTTGCTGTATGACGTGGTCATTTAGCAGATTGTGGGGGCTGTTACATCCTTACCTTATCTTCCCAAGCTGTTTGTACACCACTTATCAGAGGGTACTACTCTGATTTCATGTTTTGGCGCTTTTTTTAAGCTTGTTTTATACTGACAAGATTTCCTTGATTTTTCACTGTGCAAGGGATAATGATTCTTGGAACTACCCCATAAAATATGGCCCCCTGCTGAAATATTACTGCTCACGTTACTACTATGTAAAACTGACTGCTACTAAGCAATTCTGCCTTCTGATGCCATAAAAAAAATTCAGTGATATGCAAAGAAATCTGTAGTTCAAAAAATGCTATAAGACTTTTTGTATGTTATAAAATAAATGACTACTTTGTTAACTAATTGCCATGCCAATGAAATGGATCATATGCAGACAGAGACTTGCAAGCAATTATTGTGTCTTCCTCTCAACTGCACTGTGCTGGATTATTTTCAATGCCAGAAAGACAGCAGCCTAGATAGAAAGCTAATAAACTGGGTGCCCAGCATGTAGAAATGTCAATGATGCAAGGTCATATTAGACAACAAACACGTGTGAAGTAGTAGTCAAAAAGGCTAGGAAGAGTAGTAGAATATTTGACTCTAGGTTTTTACATACTTTTCCATGCTATTCTTTCTTATCATGTAATACGACAATGTCTCACAACACTTCTGCGAGGACAGATATCACTTGAAGTAATGGCTGTGAAACACACCAGAAACAATATACCAAGATCTCACAGAAAGTCTAGGGCAAAAGTGAATTGGCGCAGACTTCAATATCCAAGATGTGATACCTTGATACTACAGATCCCATCCTCTTAGAGTATTTCCAAACACTGAGAAAAAAAGCTTGGCCCACCTTGGACACAGGAGAACGGGACACGTAACACAGAAATTACAAAGCAAAATTGCATTTACAGAACAATGAGAACACTTAGTATTTGAGACCTTTCTTGATTTTTCTTCTATGTTTTTCCCAGTTGGTGTTGCAATTTGTTCTTCCAATGAACTAAAATAAAAATCATAACCCATAAAAATATCCTGTCCAGCAATAGCCAGGAATCTATAAAGAAAATAATAATTCTTATGCAGTTACACTCACACTAGAAACTATAGTGCTTGTTTTTCTGCAGCTGAATTAGCAAGGTAGTAAATACTAAAATGGTAGATTATTTATACTACAATGTCATGAAACCACTAGTGTCTCCAGAGACTTATTAGTCTTAATGTATATGCTATGGCCTGCAGACTACCACACCCAAAGAATCTGCAGAAGTTGCCTGAGGGGCAATAGCTTTCCCACTCTTCAGATTGCCACTAAAGAAAATCTGTCCAACAAATTGTACTCCATCAACATTTGAAAATTACAAATGGGGACCATAGGCAGTAAATGGAATCCATTCAATTCATATCCTTAAATTGCTCATTTGTTCTTTCAGTGGTAAGGAGAAATTACAAATGTCCTACTAAAACAACAGAGACTGTGCTCACAGAGATCAGGTTGGCACTGTGGCTGGCATTGGGCACATCATCTGATTACACTCTCCTCTTCCCTGTTTCTTTCTGGGCTGTTCTTACACCCCATGAGGTCTGAGTGCTGTGTCTCAATTTGTGATTAAGGACTTCTCTTAGGTAAAGTTCCCCCTCAGAGAAAAATAACCTTATTTCTGACTTCAGTGCAAGAATTTTAGGCCAAAGTTGATTTTCCTAGTATAAAACCTATAGAAGGCAGAAAAGGAAGATAACTCAGTGAGAAAGCCCTCAGTATTTCACTCTCTGCAGGAGAGCACAGATAAAAGTTTCCAAGCCACTGTGACTTACAGTATCAAAGACCTAATCTTCTAGTCCTTTGTCCTACCCAAGACTAGAGATTGGACAAGCTTGCAGGACCCATTGGTTACTGTAATAAAACAGCAAGGAGAAGTCATATTTGCATTGCATCTTCATCACGCAGTTGGCTTAATCACTGGCAGTTTTTCATTTTCATTGCAGTCTTTATTGCAAGAATTAGGATCAGTATATTAATTGTCCAGTGCATTCTGGGAAGTGTGAGACTGCAGTAAATCATACCAATCTGAACTTTTTCAGGTTCTGAAATGTGATTTACTTAGCTTATTGTCATTCATCTGTAGTACTGTTAACACAGGAAGAATGCACGTTAATAAGAGAAAACAGTTTATGTTCAAGTTACAAATGTAGCATTCTTAGTGGATCTGAAATCAATCGTATTTTTGGTTACCTTGTGATAAGACAGTTCTTTTGAGGTTGACACCTATAGCTGACCAGCTTGTCACATATTTTCTATTATCTTTAAAGGATAAAAAGCACTTTCTCCAATCTCTTTTAAACATCCACTCTGAATATTTTTGTGCCCTAAGTCTTCTTTTCCTGTATAAAAAACCTAGAACAATGCATTCACATTCATCAACTTCATGAAACACACATCTCCTACTATCATAGATTTTGCAGAAGACATGTTATGAACAAGAATGGCCAAACCAGGGCTTCCCTAGAGATAAAGATACCAAGAAGCAAAAACATATGGCCCTAGACTGCATTTTTTGCAGCTGTTGGGGTGGTCCATTCTTTGCAAGAATATTCCTGAGGACAGTCAGCAATGACAAAGCAAAGCCTCCTGTAAAGAAATTGCAATTAGATTAGTGTCTGAGCCCTGTGCTAACTCCAGCACTTGGAACAGTTTAAGTCAGAAGCGGACTCAGAACCACATTCTGAAATTGTCTCATAGTTACTTAGATTGGAGTTCCAGCTTTTTAAGTCTTCTGACACCATCTCATCTCCAAATATACTCAGAACTGCTATTAAGGTAGTTAGATTTTATTATAAACTATGAACAGGATACATTTTCATGCAAAATGTGTCAAGGAGTGATCATGATTCAGCAACCAAAAGATCTCATCTTTCTCCAGTTAAAAGATGTGTGGATTTTGTTCCCCATGGGAATGCTAACCTCTGTACTTTGAATGAATTGTAAAGTCACTGAATCAGAATATAAGTTAATTCATTCAAGTATCTGCAAGTAGAAGGCAGATGTTTACCATAAACTTCGAATTTTGATATTCTAAGAATATGTTAATTAGGAATGCTTACAAACATGTGTATGTTCTATGGTCATGCTCATTTTGTTTCTTCTTAAGATGAAAATTCTGCCTAAGCGAGTAAGTAATTTGAACCTAATTGGTCAGTAAAGGGACTTGTAGGAAAAGATGGAGAGAAAAAAAAATAATTAGGGTGCTCAGACAATAACAGGAAAGAAAATAGGATGGATGTTTAAAATGAACTATGTGTTATATTCTGCCAAAATGCTAAGCCATCCCTTCTGACATTTTCTGTGGAAGCAGAACCCATTTTATTACTATTGCACGTTACAAGCGTGGATGAAAAATACAGAAAGCATTAGTAGTGCCAGCACTGGTACTTAGCCAGACCTAATGAATTCATCCAGAAACCAGTCTAGAATAAGGTCTCTGGCAGTTTTCCTCCATGATGAAGATCAAAAATGTCACACCTGTTCCATACAAAAATTGCCCATGAGAACTGAAAGCTCTTCCCATACCAATAAATTACCCTGCACTTTGCCAAAATGAGCCATCAGGCATTGTCTTCCTAAAAAAGACATTTCTAACATCCAGAGCAGTGCAGTATCAGTATAGAAATATTGTTAATTTTAGTATGAAGAATGTTTGACATTTCATACCAAATACAGAAAGCAATAAGAAAAGGAGGCATTGCCTTTGTGCAGCTCACAGAAGGCACAAAACACCCTTGCTTTCTTATTTTTCTCTATAAAATATATATAAACATAAAACAAGTAATAGGACTGTGGTTGCCCTCTTTTGATTTATTAACCAGTGGAAAGCCACACTGCCACGCTACAGCTAGCCAATTTATACAGCAAAGCTCTTTTCAAAAGCCAAGTTAAACATATTTCTGAAAAAAAGATAATGAATTGTGACAAAGGAGATTTTGTATCGGAAAGAAGAAGAAAACAACACTTGCACACTGTTCAGCTACATGCAGAAAATCAGTATGTGCTTAAGATGCATAATTATAGTTGTATTTACCATTTCCTTCAATGGCGAGTGGCTTTTCATGTCTAGACATCGTAACTGTATTTTGCAGGGCTGCTCCAGCTGCTACATATATAAGAGACTGTCTGAAGGTTGAGTGGTTTAAGATGAAGTGTACCACATCAACATCATCCTGTCTGTCACTGAACGGATGGCGCTGGTGAAGTTTCACTGGCTGAAATATAAGAAGATACTAATTTCCTAAGGGATTAATCTTTCATGAATGTTTAGTTTACTATTTAGGGTTGGCATACTAGGGTCAAAAGAATGGAAGAAGTTGTTCACCTTCTTTATTATTATTACTGAAAAAACCCACCTCTCCTGCAATTTACTTACTTACGACTAACACTAATGTTTAAATGCCCAAGTGCCTTACTGAGCAAGGATGTTGCACACTGTCCACACAGGCACACTCTGATGCTGTATACACTTCAGCATGTCAAGGACGTTACATGGATTTTTTTTTTTCTCATGAAAGACAGCTTTTACCTTAGATATATTTAAATTGCACAGTTTTAACTGCTTGGCACTGATTTAAAACAGCTTAACAAATGGAGACAGAAGCTGATATATCTGCAAATTCATATTTGCATCTCCTTGCAGTTCTATTAAGACTCCTTACTTCTGCCTTCATGCAGTTATTACATCCTTAGTTTACCAGTTCTACCCTGATTCACCTTGTACCTATACCACCAGACAAGCTTAATGGTGAAAAAATGCAAAAATTTAATTAACAAGAGAGGTTAGGCTTGGAAGTAAAAGTTTTGAAACAACTTGCTTCAAATAAAACAACATTTTACAAATAAAACAACATAAAATACAATCCTTAGTCTGTATTTAACTAGATAATTCCTTAATAACCTCCCCCATATTCATCATCCGGAATTCTTTCAGTGTGACCCGGTTTGAAAAAAGGGGTAAGAATCTGCAGATTATCTGACATATTCAGATGCTCCTGAGTGGTTTCTGGATCTTCTTATCCACTTGACTATGAAAGCCATTTGTTTTTCTTTTGAGCTGTCATTCAGATGTCTGAAGCAAGTTTATCTGGAAGTTTCCCAGTGATGCTGCCTACGTTATCTTTTCATTTTCAAATTTTAACATCAGGGTTTTCTTTGAAATATTGAAAATGTTTGTAGGCCCTGTTTGGACTGACTTGAAATTCAGTTACAGACAAAACACAACCTGGTGTTTAGTCCTGTATCTGTTACAACATTAACATCCTATGTTTCAAATATTCCCAAAGAAATTAATTCTACATATACAACTACAAGAGGTCTTACATCTTTGTCAGTAAAACATGTTTTCTGAACAATTATTATTTTCTTTACTGCATTATTGTGTTACTCATTGTAGAATACCCTAGCTCCTGAGCTTTTACATACTTGGGAAAGGCTTCTAATGAAAAAAAAAGAAGCTAGAAAACATTCAAATTGTTTCTGAAAACCTATAGTTAGACCATGTCTAATAAGCCATGGTTTTAAGATCTCAGAAAAAGAATAATCATGTTCTAAAAATTCAGTTGGTATACTTCTGTACTTCTTTAATAACAGAAAGAACAGTATCTTGGGAGGAGTTAGAGCATGACATTCAAGTTCATGATTCTGCAAGTATGTACAAAAAAAAGCAGTGAAAACATTGTAAGGAGATGTTTCACAGTTGCAGTCAAATCAGGACCATAGTCTTGGTGGAATTGTATAAGCCCTCATCAGGAATTTAGATTAATAATACCTCACTTCCGTTTATTAGCCACATTGGAAATACTTGACTGGGTATACAAAAAGGAAAGGGACATGCATCGAGGGCTCATTTATAAATCTTACCAACAAAAATGATATTACATGAATATCAAAGATGCAAAGGTAGCATTCAGAAAGATGGGTAAATAAAAGAATTAAGGTCATAAATGCAGTCTGAATGTGGTCTCTCGGTGAACATTTGCTATGACACAGGTGAATTGCGCACTCCATTTTATTAGTTTCTGAAGGTCTCCTGACTCACATAGTGATCAGATTTAGTGAAGTGCTTTTACCACTGTGCAATTTTTTAGTGTAGACAAGCCAGATCCAGTCTGGTTTGTGGTTTACTTTTGTGGCTGAAGGAGCTAACTGTCTCCATGAGTTCCAGCACTTGCTGCCCTTGCCAGTGTACCACCAACACTTTCCATGGGGCTGCCCTGTAAAGTGGGTCACTAATCAAAACAAATCATCATTTTCTTAAGTCAACTTAGTGCAGTGATCCCATCCCACAAACAATTGTATGAGCACAGAAGGGAGTGTCAAATTGTGACACGATGTGGGAAAGAGCAGCCAGGGTCAGGAGTGAGAAAGAGGGTGCAAACCTTTGAAGACAGACTTGGCACTGGACATAACATAGTACAGAGCCACATCCTATGTTTCGGTTTACCCTTGGAGACCAAATACTCAGCAGAGATTGAGGACAAACTGTACCATTTTAACTTGATGGCATCCCACTGCTTCTCTAGCACAAATATAAGTGACCGCATAAAGAGCATGGACAGTTTTCATTTACACAAACTTATCTGTACAGCACACGAGTCTTGAAAGAAAAGGGCCTTTAATGTAACTTAGATCTATTCAACAACAACAGTAAAATCAGAACAACACAGAGTGGATTTAATGTATAATATATTATGAAAATGGTCCCAGTGCAGACAGGTTCAGAGAAGTGGGCTCATTCATAACGGAGCTTGGTGAACACTGCAAATATTTCTGTTGCTAGCAAATATGCCACTTCTTTGTTTCTTTGCACAAATACGTATCTCCTTGTCAGAGACATTTACTACACATTCGAAGTGCTGAAGCACGCATGGTACGCAACAGATAGGACAGAAATACACAGTTATCCCTTTACCACAGCTGAAACTCATGGAAAAAAACTGTAATGAAGAAGAAGTGGAAAGTACTGGTCTGCATACCCTTCCTCATACCGCTAAACTGATAACCCATTTGATAGCCATCTGCCAAACACATAAATACATGCAAGGGAAGTAAAGATGACACCAAAAAACAATGACATAACAATGTTTGGTACAAGCATTAGTGTCTCAGCAAAACTGCAAGCATCGCTTTTGCTTGTAATCAGCATTTAAGTTACAGTGCCACAACATATTCACTAAGAAATAACCACTGTAATTTCTTTCCTGCCACTTCTGCATATCAGCTGTGAACCCTTTCTACCACAAAGAAATGCCCTGAATGTTGATTTTTTCCATATTTCAAGTTACATTTTCTATCAGTTTCTAAACATGCTGCAAACCTTAGGGCAATAAATTATTTTCTGTCAGACTTTGTTGCTAAAGGCGACTCTTTTCGGGATGGTGACATGCGGAAAGCAGACTCCACAATCTGTAAGATTGTAAAGTAGGTATGTTTATTCAGTGCCGGGCAGCAAGGGGGGTAGTCCCACCAAAGTCGTGCACGCCAAGCAGCAACGTGTCTCTTCAATTTATACAATCAAATATTACATATGCATTAGATTTCCCAATACACCTATACATATACATCTATCCTCATTGCATATCAAAATCAGTTCTGAGAAATAATTTCCATATTATAATTAGTTCTGCGAAGTAATTTCCATAGACTCCTCCCAGTTGCACTTGCGCAGTGTCTCTTAGTGGTGGTCATCAGGGGTCCCGAGATGAAGGCCCATCCTCTTCATCACGGTGTCTGCTGATTGACCTTTGTTTCTGTGCAAACTCAGTTCTCCCCTGGCTCCCATCCATACAGCATGGTCAGTCTTGACCGGTTCTAGGCGACTCCCAGCCCCTATCAGGAACTGACCCCTTTGTATGGAGATGCAAGACTCTCTGCTTCAGTTAATTTAGACAATAGATAAGCACTATCAGTTTTTTAAATGCACAGCAACTATTAGTTAATGCCACTTCTATTAAAATCCCTTTTAACCCCTTCCTTCAATGGGATTTTAAAAGGCCGTCTTGTTTTGAAGCACACAAAAGGTATATTCTGCCCTGTTGAAGCAAAGGGTAAAATCAGGCAGTTCTGGAAACAGACAGGAAAACAAGCTGAAGTCATGGCATTGTAGCTGTACCAGTGAAAATGCTTTTTTTCTATGTAATGTAATACTTAACGTCGATCTTCCCCTAACGTGCTGCATCCAAATGAGTCAGATGAGCCTGAACAGCATTAACTGCGAAGTCTGTGCCTACCGTCCTCATTATCCCACATCTTTTCACAGCTGAGTGGATGATAATGCCGATCATGCCTGGGAGTAGTGGGAGGTAGAACGTGGGTCAAAACCTCCCCAAGGGGCAACATCCCACAGCGGTGCAAGCAGAGCAGAGTGGTGACAGTGGCACTGGGGGGACTCTGGCAAGGGTGGGAAGGCACAGTCAGATGACAAATCAGATTGATTAACTTCATGCAAGAAACTTTCAAAAGCTGACTTGCATCCTTTCTGAATATCAACTCCCAGATGAATATGTTCAGCTCTTGAACATTGATTAGGGAATGCTGTGCAACAGAAACACAAACAACTTTGTTCTGATGCCTCACTGGTATTCACAGAGAAAATAGCTACAGCTGGAATCTATTTGTAGACAAAACCTTATTTGGGTAGAGATCTCTGGACAGCTCATGAAGAAGAAATCTAACAGCTAAGTCAAAAACCTACATGAAACTGCAACAGACTTCTGCAATTATTTTTCTGAAGCCATTTGTAGCTTTTCTGACATTTCTGAAATACTATATTTCAAGTTTCTCTGAAAAAATGGAAGCTAAGCCAAAAGTACAGCAGGATGTATTTTTAATTATATGTAGGTTCTTTATACTGTCCTGGTAGACATGATCACCAGGTTCAGTGAAGAACATCAGAAGCCTCATGAAGAAACCATATTTACAAAAAAATAACTTAATTACTAATAAAAATTAATAAATTTGATTAATGTGGATCACAAAAGGTAAGAGTGATATATAGGATTTAGAGGAAATAATCCAAATTGCTTTGTATCATTGAATCTATCCTGCTCCACCATTAATCAGAATGTTTCATTAAAAGCTCAAAACCAGCTTTTAATTCCTAAACATTCATGGAATTTCTGCCAAATTATTTTTTTATTAGAAACTGAAATATTTAGCCGAGTATGTACACATCCATATGCTTTGTTTTTCAGACCACTTCTGAAAATTTGTAGCCGCAGGCACTGGGTAAGTTTGTCTGAAGATATGGATATATATACTTCCTCTAACAATAATGCTACTTAGAATTAGATAATTCTACCTAGAATTATATTCTTGTCTTTATCATAGCTAAAATGAATGGCTGACTTAATGGCTATTACTACAGCTGCTTTCTTTAATAACATCCGTTATCACACACTGCCAGCTATGTCTGACCGCTTGCAGCACCTGCTATGAGGACAAATGGGCACACGGCTCAGATAATTGCATTTGCTGCTTAGCTGTGGCTGCACTCAACAGAGGGACTCCAGATTTACTTCTTGGTGCAGTCCTTTATTGCTTTTTTGTTCTAAAATGAGATTTTTAAAAAACACTATTTGTTACATGACTTGAAGTACTTATTTTGTGTAGTAAATGCAGCTGGAGCAGCCAGAAAGGGGTGAACAGAAGTCTTAGCCTGCACAGACTGGTTGAGGCAGGATGTACTTGGGAGCACTAAAATCCTGAGACTCTGTGACTCCACAGCCCCGATGCCCCATGTGAATCGTAAAACAGTATCTCCTAAACGCCATATTCACTTCAATGTATTCTACTACACCAGATAACGCTTGTACAAGCCATTATCACTCACAGAACTTAACATTCAATAGTGACTACTTTCCACTCCAAGGTTTGATTGCATTTTTCAAGCAGCATGTTTGCAAAGGACTTTAGTAGACACAGGTGGCACAGCCCAAAATTCTCCTTACCACTGCACAGAGGAAGTGGAACGGTTGTAATCATCTGCAGGGGCTCCTTTCTTTCTACTTCAATCGTTGTATGTGCTTGGAGCAGACCTGCCTACATCTTAGGAAGGCACTAGGATCATAACAAGCTCCACATATTCTCTAGCTAGCATCTGTACCCCACTCTAGTTCCTCTGATGTCATGGAAAGTGGCAAATGCTACAAAACCATCGAGGCCTCTTTTTTTTTCCCCCCCCAGAGAAATAATAGATCAAAGAGCACCAGAACCAGGTTTCATCATGGTCAGGAGTTACAAAGTAAAACCTTGAATGTGAAGCTTCAGCAAAACAACAAAACCCTGAGGTAAAAAAAATCAGGTTCTGCAGAAAGAATGAGGGCATGGTGCCCTTAGCCAGACAAACCAGTCTATTCTTACTTCTCTCTTTGACATTGCCTGTAAAATCAAATGAATACAATACAAATGAAAGACAGGAGTCCAGGGAAGAGCAGTGCAACAAGTAGTTGATTCAGTGAAAAATTCTTCATCCACTGAATGAAAGATTATTAATAATCTCTAGGCCTCCAATGCCTTCAGTCAGTGTCTGCTGCTAGGAGCTAAGAAGTATACTGAGAGGTCAAGGTCAAACAAGCTAAGCGCACCAGCAGTGTTTATTGTTGTACTAGGAAAAGCCTAGTACTAGATGAAAAGAAAAAAATTATTTCATGAAGTGGAAAAAAACCCAAAAACATACTACTTAGAGTCTTTTCAACTACTCATACAGCAAACGTCCCATAAAACCCATTTGCCTCAGGGCTATTATGAGAACATGAACATATGAGTGAAAAGTTATTTTTCAACTTCCATACAAATTCAGCCTTAATTCTATGAGCTGATGTCCCAGAACAGAGGACAGTCGGTGTCAATGCTAATATCAGTCTTTGATACATGGACACCGCTTCATTAGGAAAGATTTTGAAAGTGTTGATTCTTTCTTTACTGACCTCTTCAACAGCTGCTGAACATTGATAAATTTTATTATTTGGCTACTCTGGACAAACCCATAGAACAGGTTAAACTTTTAAAAAGTTAACTGCAGGCTACGGGTTTCCTAAACTATTAATGGTCTCTTGAGACACAAATCCAGAAATTCTGCTGATGAGGGAAATAAATATGCTTGCATCAAGTGAACACAGAACAAACAAAGGATAAAATAAGATTAAATGTTTTGAAAAGAAAACATGAAGGCCTGCAAAAATACACACTTATATACAAGAAACAATGACTGGGAAAATACTATTATGCTCCAACCTTGGACACACAAACTGAGGATTGAAATCTATGCTTGAAACCATAAAATCACATTCTTTAAAACCAAAGCTATAAAGTTAAGCACCCTTGGAAGAATGATTTGCAGCATCAAAGATCCTTTGAAAAAATATCAGTAAACGTAGCAGAGACTAAAGGTTGTCTTAAAATTACTATGGTTCGGGCAAAATGTAGATCATCAGCTACCAAACAAATTGCAGAAAACTACACCATTATGCTGTGCAAGTGAGATTTTGTTCACATAAGCTTTGGTAGTTGCTGAAAGACAAAGGCAATTTTGCAAGAGCTTTTTCAGAATACCCTTGTCCTTCTTCCTGAACACAGAAGCATTCTGTCATGATTTACTGAGGGAAGATCACAGCAAAAACACAGCCTTGCATTCCTGAGTAAAGACAACTCCAGCACTACCATGACACGATGCCACAACCAAAGGTTTAATACCAGTGATGATCCTGGTACTCCAAACCCTGAGTCAGCCTTCCAGCCATCCCAAAGAGGAGGTGAGGCAGCTGAGCATGAGGCATGGAAAAAGCTTTATTTTCTTTTCCCCCTAATGTTTCTTAATGTCTTGGAGGTTTCTGTACCCGTTTTCTGTGCCTCACATGCCATGTTGCACGGTCCTCGCCAAGGCCACCGGACCAAATTCTGGGAAAGAATATGACAGTTTTATTAGCACTTACTTGGTTTTACTGTGTGATGCAACACTCACCCCTTAATTTCATCTCTCCATAAACACAAAAGCCTATCTGGCAAATCATATTAATTGACTTAATACTTCTAACTTTTTCAGAAGTAGAGAAAGATCATCAGTTTATTATTTCTGTCATTCTGTGACTATCTCAATAGTGAAAAGTATCAGGAAAGAGCCTTCATACAACTTCAAAACATCACTGAGTTTACAAAAATGTGCAAAGCTAGAAACATATGCGGTGTTGGTGAATGGTATGTCTTATCTCTAGTTTCTAGATAGATGGATGTAGATACATTGATAGACAGAGGTTTTGTTGAACTGTTTGGATTACAATTTGCTGTGAGAAACTCCAGGCTAGAAAGAAACTCCAAGACCACTCCTGAGAAGCTGCAGTTTCAGCTGCTATCAGTAGATGGCAATGCACGTGAGACAGTTGCACAGTAAAGCAAAGGCTCCATTCACAACAAAACCTGCAGTCAAAGGAAAAATCACTGTCTCATCACTCAAGAAAGCAGAGGCCCAACCAACAGAGGTTTTGCTTAGAAGCAGCAAAAAATAGAGCAAGAAATCAATTCACATTAATCTTGCGTCTTCTCAGTTATGTCCCTACTTTCCATGATTTTTTAAATCTAAACTGATTAACCATTTGGATGACAGAGATGAAATATGATTCTCAGTCAGTTTGGCAGTGACATAGACAAAGTCCTCTTCCATTTCAGCGTGTTTGTACGGCTTAAGCGGAGCAAGATCAGAACTACACTTGAACTGCAGTTAACTACATCAGTCCACTTTTAGTATTACACACACATGTCTTTTCTTTGGCTGTTGTTTCTAACAGTAAATGGATGCTGTCATGTACAAATTACATTTCCAGAAAATGTGAACTAGAAAGAAAAGCAAGAAGATACGTGTGCTTTATACCATTTCTTCTTCTATCTGGGAGAAAAATCAGGTTTAGAAATATAATTATATCTCCACATCTTCAGAAGGCACGTGAGTTAAAAAACTAAAGTTGGCTGTAAGACTTCAACACCTACAAATAATTTTGTGAACCTATCTGTCCTGGGTTCGGCCAGGACAGGGTTAATGTTCACCAGAATCCAGGAAGGGACACAGCCGGGTGGGCGGACCCAACCCCAACCTGGCCAAACAGAGACGGGTATTCCATACCATGTGCCGTCATGCTGGG
>Ga0065711_1000958_pt1 | contig 60122 bp, 29 predicted proteins | sample Hoacrofraction12_FD_59098 | JGI IMG/M metagenome (GOLD analysis project Ga0065711, IMG submission 59098) | Hoatzin crop microbial communities from Cojedes, Venezuela - Epithelial fraction 12 v2 (version 2) | ecosystem: Host-associated > Birds > Digestive system > Esophagus > Crop | place...
TCTCTGGAGATATTCAAGACCCGCCTGGACAAGGTCCTGTGCAGCGTGCTGTAGGTGACCCTGCTTCGGCGGGGGGGTTGGACTAGATGACCCACAGAGGTCCCTTCCAACCCCTACTATTCTGTGATTCTGTGATTCTGTGTTAGTTCTGATAGCACTGGGCCAGCCTTGGGCCTGCCAATACAGGAAAGTCATTAATAACCTGGAGCAAGTTCAACAGAAGGCCACCAGGATGGTCAGGGCTGGAGCACTTGTCCTTTGAAGAGAAATTGAGGGAACAGGGCTGTGTCAGCCTGGAGAAGAGAAGGCTTTGGAGGCACCCAACAGCAGCCCTTGGTACCTGCAGGAGAGTTATGGAGCCAGGCAGTGATGCATAGCGGGGGGACAGGAGTTAGTGGGCACAAGCTGAAACAATAGGTTTAGATTGGATATGAGGAAAAACATTTTCACACTGAGGACAGCCAGGCACTACATTGGTTTGGTAAGAGGTGCTGGGCTGGCTCCTTTCTCTTAAGTGTTCAAGACCCAGCTGGACAAAGCCCTGAGCAATCAAGTCTGATCTCACAGCTGACCCTGCTTGGAGCAGGAGCTTGGACTAGAAATTGCCAGATGTCTCTTCCTACCTCAATTTTCCTGTAATCTTAAGATACGTTGTTTCAAGAAGCAAAGCCAGTAGCTTCTCTGTTCAAGCCCAATTAGACAAAGACAGAAAAACTATTTCCTATTATCTGAAGATGCAAGGACAGTAATTATCCTTTTCTGGCAGGAAAAAGATGTGGCCACAAAATTAATTAAATTAACCCTATTGTAGTACTATATGAAATAAAGGTTGATAATTAAAGTGGTTTGTGAAGTCTTGCTGTTACAGTCAGCATTAAAAAATTGTGAAGGCACAGAAAAGGGAAAAGAAACAGCAGAAAGATTTAGGGTGGGTTTTGTTCTATTTTGTTTTGGTTTTTTATAGGACACCTTTTTTTGCTGTGCAAAGGTAGGAAATTAAATCCTACTTCCTTACAAGCGCAACAAGGCAAATATGCAGACAGGAGAAAGGTAATGTAACAGTTTGACTTGTAACTAGAAATCTATCACTTCCTCAAAATTAGGAAAGCCCAGGAAAAAGAAATCAGAAGTCATTCTAGGATATTTTTTTCTCTTCTCTCCCCATCTCAGTAGAGCAAAAACTTCTCTAGATATGTAAGGAAACATTGAAATAGATTTGCTTACCTCCCTAATTAAAGCCATACTTTATTTCTTTAATCGCAAGGCATGTATTACAGGTAACCTGGCATATACTGCTAGCTATACCTGTATAAAAATTAACAATTACTTACTTTTGAATTACGACACATTTGCATAGGGTGAGTGCTGCATTACGCAAAAAGATACTGAATTATTTTTTGCCTTGGCCACTATTGTATAATCACTGGTAAAACTGAAAAGGAAAGTAGAAAACAGCAATTTCATTGATTTGTGAACAAAAAGAAAGGACATTTCAAAAGTATGCAAACCACTACATAAATACAGACCCTGTATTATAGTAGCATTTCAGATAAAAATCATGTTTTTAAAGAAAAAAAGGAGAAAATAAATACAATAGTAAAGCATAGTTATCACAGAACAATAACAAAATCAACAGTGAATTTGATGTATTTTGTATGAATTGTAGGGGCAGTATTTGAGCAGGCTCTGGCACACAGGAACTGCGATCTTGCTTTGTTAATATGTTATTTAGCCAAATGCATACTTGAGTAGGAAGGTGACTGTGAGTGTTTGAATTTTGGTCACCGATCTGTACCTGAGGCCATGTAATGCTTAGCTGGTGACCTCCTTCCTAGAAAAGCCTGATGTGTACAGCAAGATTAGGTAAGATATTAGAGCTTGCATTGGCTCAAAAACAGCCACAGACAATTTGGAGTGTGCTTGTAATGCCAGAGTAGTTTTCTTACAACTTAGAAAAAAGATGATTGTAGTGGAGTGTAACAAGGACAGGTAGCGGATAACCATGAAAGGAACTTTTCCTAGTTACATCAAAATCTTAAAGGATGTCTGCAAGAACTTAACTACTTTCATTCATACATTCAGGAAAATACAGGTCAGTTGATACTGATGTCAGAATAAGTTTTTTGTGTCATTGGCCATTCTCCAAAATTATTTTCATACTTTTTCACACTGTTGATGGTCTTTTAACTGTTGTAACACTGCCTTATGCTGGTTTATGCGAATCATGCCATTGTAGTTCATAAACACTTGATTATAGCAGTACTATTATTTAATGTTTCAAGATTTTTCCCTTCAGTAGTTAGTAAAGTAGTGTAAAATTGGTGATTACTAAAACTTTATGACAAGATATATTTCATTTTGCTGTTTTAATATCCAACACCCTTACCCTTAACATTATTTTTTAATCCTGTTCCATAATTTTTAAGCTACGACCTCTGAAGTTTGCTCTGATTGAGCCTTGAACTGATCTAATATGTAGTCAATAGCATAAACTTGCATAAATGTACAGATCGTTACATTGGTTCTGGAGAATGCATGCAGAAGACATTTCATGCGTTTCTAAAGAGTTTAATAAATCAAGGACTACTTTACTGGCGTTACTGGCATTTTCATCTTGTCTAGTAAATTGGGATGAAACATATAATTATTTCTAATTTTTAAAAGTTTATAGTTATACGCAATCATTAGTTCTATCAGGACATTTTGTTTATGTGAATATGTGTGTATATATAGATTAGAAAATATATATATATGCTTGATTTCTGTTTGATTTGTTCCTCTACTGCATCTTTCTCCTACTGTTTGATTTTTTTCTTTCATCTAATACATTTTGACATTTGTTTGAAATGTTCTTCAATAGAAATGCTGCTGACATTTTTCAGATAGTTAGAAACATGTTACCTTTTAATCCTATATGGCATATCTTCATAGGAAATAACCTAAAGCAAAGATCTGTATGCTTCAAAAGAGATCGGTGGTAGTTTGTTGGGTTTTATTTCTTGAGTAGTCGTGTTTTCCCAAGGGTAGGCTAACACTGGTCAGCTGTGACATTGCTGCCTAGAGAAGATATCATCCTAATGAGAGTGGTGTTAGAAGTGTGTATTTTGAACTCCTATTCAAAAATTTCATATTTGTATCAAATATTTGATATATATCAAATTTGATATATATCAAATATTTGATACAAATATGAAATATATATCAAATATCAAATTTGATATATATCAAATATTTGAATATATATCAAATATTTGATGTTTGTAAATAAGTAATAATTTTGCTTACTTGTATAGAGTTTGATCAGGCAAAATATCTTAGATATAGCATTTGGATTGTGATTTGTTCCATCATGCTGAGGCCGAAGGGGAGTTATGTATCTTAGCTGCAGTACAGAGCTATTTTCAAATGACGTACCTGGGAAAGTGTGGCTGTTAGCATTTGGCCTCTTGGTTGGGAACGGTATGGCTTTTTCTTTTTTGCGCTCTAATAGTTAAATCAGCCTCAGAATTATATTTTGCATCTCTCTAAATTATGGCCAGTAGTTTACGAAGGAGGGGGATTAATTCTTGTACATGATTAGCTTTTGAAGTAAAAAGAATATGGAGGTTCCATAGTGAAGTCTTGCTGCAGTCACGTCTTAGAGCTAGAAAGGAACACAGTGCTTTCATACTTATTTAGAAATATGACACATCCCTTTTACAGTGTTTGCTTGAGAACTTGCAAGTTGAAATGGACATGAGGTCTTCCACTTCAAAACCTATTAATATGACAGGTGCTAATTCTTGGGGAAAGAAAGAGCTTTTTGATATGCTGTTGGCATGCTTCCGTTGCAGCACTTTAAATCAAGTCATTAAATATTTCTGATGGTTCTAAATTTTTAGAAGAAAAATAGGTCAGCAAAGTCAGTAAATCATTTTGTCTTTAGGAGTGGTGATGTCTTGAAAGATAGTAAAGTGATGAGATTTATTCTTCCTCTGTGTGAAAAAATTGCATTTGTGATGTGATAGACCACCTCTGGAATTAATACTGCTTTTGAATCAGTGATCAGTGCATAACACAATGAAATTACAAAAAGTAATTTAAGTACTGGAATGTTAAAATTACAGTAATTCATAGTTTTAATCTTGAAGTAACATTTAGACTTCAAAAAATACTGCATCGCTTACAGAATCATGGAAGGATAGAATATACATGGGAGTATATGAGCAACAAGTAGAAGGGATTTCAGGGTATTATGCAATAAGTGGGTTGATATCAGTAAGGTTGGTATAGCTGAAAGTTGTAATATGCTAAAGGAGTTTAGAAAGCTTGAGTTAAATTATTTAGTGATTTTTACCATGCTGATGGAATATTATCTGTTTCATTAACTGTGTCCGTTGCAAATGGAGTACCTCTTTTCTTGGCAGATTTAGTGCAATGGTTAATCATTAAAAAGTCAAAGGAACTAATCCTTCCTTATGTTATAAAGTAAGAGATTTGACAGTCAATTTTGCAGTACTTGAGTAGGTATTTATAGAGGTGTTTTTTCCTATGAGGTGCTTTTTTTTTGTGCTTAGAGAACTTCATTCCAAATGACCGCAGTGTACGGCTTGTTAAGGAGACTAATGGGCAATAGGTAGTTTTACTCTTTTTGTTTTCTTTTTCCTTACAGTGCAAATATGCTTCTAATTGACTAATTGACTGCTATAAGGTGCCTCAGAACAACAGCAGTTAGGATTTAAGTCAGATTAGGGTTGTCATTCTATAGGGTAAGCTTGCTTGGGTGATTCTTCCAGAAAAGCAGTTTGCAATGGTAGGAACATCATGTTTCTGGACATCAGCTCTCTACTCCTGCCAAAAAAATACAGTACGGATAAAATAGAAGTGGGTCTTTCCTTCCCCTTTTTCAATGTTCAGCATATATACTGTCTTTCACAAAGTTGATTGTGAATGATGACAGTTAGAAGGAAATGGGTTTTTTTGATTCCTTAAGGGTTTTTTTATATTAGCTACAATTTACTGATTTTCAAGTAGGGAGATTATTTTTGCTAAAACAGAGGAGCTGCTTTTCTCTCAAACGAGTTGTTCTGCATTGGAAGCTAGTCCTGAAAGTCAACAAGATTTTAGAAAGGGTGAGAAAAGAATAATGATTTATGTCCTTTGTTTCCTCATATTATCATCAAAATCATCACTTTGAAGTATTTTCTTTTAGCGTTTGCAACAAATAAGTTCAACATAAGTCACAATCTGGAAATTACATTTTTATAGATGCATAGACTGCTGACTATGTGTTTTCATGTGTGAATTCAATTTTACAAAATAGTCACAATAAAGTTAAGATGAATTCTTGTAGCTACTAATATCATAGGAGAATGTGTAAAGCTTATATCTGAGGCCGAACTAAATAGTGCAAATATACAGGTCATAATGTGTAGTTAGTAAGTTAAAATAATAAAAATTTAATGTTGCTATGGAATTGTCTCTGTTAAAGTTATTTAATAAACTGTCCCAAGTTTATTTTACGCACTTACTGTTCTTTCATTCAGCATCTTTTCTGTAATTCCTAAATGAAGTCACCCCAGTTTTCTCATTCACCTACATTAATGGAACACAGTGTACCTAGGTATTTGAGTATCGAAACTGAAGGGAATATAATGAGCTGATAGTAACTGAAACGAGATTAACAGCTCTGTGTTACGTTCAGTAGTGCTTAAGTAGACTTTTTTTCTCTTTTTGTTCATTTATTCCAAGCAGCCTCTCTTCTGAGACTGACCTCTGATGGAAGTTTTACCTTGTTTGACAAATGAGTGTCATCAGAGCTGCTTTAATTGTATAAGCTCTCTTCACAGGCAGCAAAATTAATTTGATTCTGGAGTGTACTTTTGGAAAAGAGTTCTGACTTCTTTGAATCACACTGAAGGTTTCTCGGAGAAAGGCATGCCTAAACATACTGAAAATATCGGAGTACAAAAAACTTACAGTCTAATTGGAATTTGGTAGTTTCATTTCCACCAATTGCACAGGAACTCTTGTGGACAGGTAGGCTAAAAGGAAATCAGATTTGCCTCTGTTCTTTGAAATACATCGAAACTCATACTTCTGCCTAAAATAAGTCACTCAAAGTAAAATTATTTTCTAGTTGAATGTCTTTTGGCCAGAAAATACCAACTCATTGGAAACATTCTGAGCAGTTCTATTCTCCATTCAAAAAGTACCTAAATTTTGTTGGCAAACCTTTGGTTTGCTTTTAAGTCTATCTCTAGCAATTACTTAATCGAATGTAGTAGTTGTATGTACTTCATGAGGCATTACATGTATTTCAGAAATAAAGATGAGTAAGTCAGAGCTGTGAACAATTTGCAGTTTGGTTACTGTTGTGGCATATTATTAAAAATTCTGATAGTGTAATATAACAATAAAATTCTTACAATTTGAAATAAGTATAAAAATATATGGACAATTTACAGTAAAAGAAGCTGAGTAGTCTTGGAGAGCTGACCTGGATACTTTACAGTATCTGAGGTCTTGAGTTTGATGAACATGTTGTCTTAAAAAGTTTACATCCTGGATTTTTAATATGTTCATGAATGGAGCGACTATGCACAATACTTGGTAAATTGTCCCTACTATCAAAAACTGAAAGCTGAATTTGTCTGCTCTTGGCTGCTAATGACTCCTGTTACTAAGTTTCTGTTGTTCTGTGGCACCATAAACTGTGACCAGTTTATCCCTTAACTTTTTCTCTGAGCAGGCTTTTGGTATCAAGGGTGGATGTTGATCGTTTGCTCATTCTTAGGATTCTTTGCTTCTCCTGATTTTCAAAACCTCTGTGCAGCTTTGCAACTGTAAGTTGGAAAGGGAGTTTGGGGGAGGAAAGAGGACAGTTCCCTGCAGTGCAATAGAATTATGAAAATCATGTGAGGAAAAAAAGATGTTCTTTGTGTCATACAAGAATATGAATTGTAATCCTTATAAATAACTTCATCTACTATGTAATGTATGCTGATGGAAAATAATTTTCATTTTTTCTGATGACTACATATTTTACTCTTCAAAGAAAGTATGAGCATCAAAAAAGGCTATTATCATCTTTTCACATCAGCAGATAGTATTTTTGCCACGAATTAATATACTGTGGATGCCTTGAACTATGCAAAGTTCAGGCTGAATGCTTTGTTATTGGTGTCTGTGAGGTAGTTGAAAATTGCATTCTATGAATCACATTTTCTGGTAGTTCATAAAAAAATTAGTTAAATACAAAATGCATAATGTATAGTATACATAATAGTATACATAATTTCCAAGGGATTATTATGTGACATATAAATTTCTTCATTTTAATAAATTAAACTAAGCAATTTTCTGCTCCACTGGATTCTGCAGTGGTATTGCTTAGGGTCTGATTCCAACAAAAACACCTATTACCATACGTTTAAAATAATTGTAAGTATAATGTGTTTAAATTAACATATTGTAAACTATTTTGATTAACTGTGGTCTTTCCTTTAAAAAAAAAAAACCAACACCCTAAGAAACCAATGTTTTTTTTCGTTACTTCAAGAGTTATTTGGATTTTTTGGCAATACCAATATTGTAGAAAAGAAGAAAAACCTTAACGGGACTAAGATAATATATAATCCAAGAATTCTTTAATTATTGGTTGACTTTTCTACAACTACCTTTGTATTTAAAGTTTAAATGTCAGAAACAAGCATTTATTTTCTGCTGAAGAGTTATGTAACTTTTATCTTTTCATCCAACCATGTCGTTTGCAGTGTGGTCATTTATATTACAAATACTGATGGTCTTAGCTGTAGCTGTGTATTTCCAAGTGTGAATACAGTGAAGTAAAGAAGAGAGGCAGTATTAGCCTGGGCAGGTAGGGAAGCTGAAAATCTGGACTTATGGATCAAATCATGAACATGAAGTATGCTTCTTTTCAGTGTTAATGTCTGATTAAGCCCAGAAGGATCTGAAGTTCTCTCTGACCACAAGACTTGTCTGCTTGTCCTCAGGTTGCTACAATTTTTCTGTAGATATGAAAAGAAACAACAAAAAAAGAAAATTAGTGTACATTTTGTAAGCATTTGCAATTTGATTGTGCTGAGAGTCAATGAGAAATCTGTTTCATTTGTGAAATTAGTTGTTTAGTAAACATTTACATTGCCTTTACATTCCTCTATTATTCTCTGTATTCTGCTAAAAAGAGTATGATATTTATTGTTTCATCTTTGTTGTTAGCTCTGTTTTTCAGACAGCATCACCTGAGATCTAGAATATATTCTTAGTGTATAAAAATTTCAAATTATTTTTTACTCTTTTGTGGCTTAATTCGTATCTGGGTTAGCCACAAGTGAGGTTGCTAGATTTAGTGTACTAAAATTTGCAGTTCTGTTTTGACATTGACTCCATCTGCAGTGGTCTTACTCACCCCATGAGTGCTGATCTTTTCAGTTGCAACCTGGCAACTTCATAATGTGTGTACGTGTAACTCTTCCTCTATACATTAGAAAGCCTTACTGCTCTGTCAGATGGCACAGGTCTAGAAAACTGAATTGCATTTGAGCATCTGTTGCAGTGTTATGGGTTTGTGTGGCAAGGTTTTGGTACGGGGGGAGGCTATAGGGGTGGTTTCTGTGAGAAGCTGCGAGAAACTTCCCCCATGTCTGATAAAGCCAGTGCCAGCTGGCTCTAAGATGGACTCGCTACTGGCCAAGGCCAAGCCATTCAGCGACGGTGGTAGTGCGTCTGTGAGAACATATTTAAGAAGGGGGAAAAAAAACTGTGGTGAGACAGCAGTGAACAGAGAGGAGTGAGATGATGTGAAAGAAACAACTCTGCAGACACCAAGGTCAGTGAAGAAGGAGGGGGAGAGGAGGTGCTCGAGATGCCAGAGCAGAGACCCTTCCCTTGCAGCTGGTGATGAAGACCATGGTGAGGCAGGTTGTCCCCCTGCAGTCCATGGAGATCCAGAGTGGAGCAGATATCCANAAGGGACCCCACACCGGAGCAAGTGGATGCCTGAAGGAGGCTGTGCCCCTGTGGGGAGCCCGCGCTGGAGCAGGCACCTGCCAGCACCTGTGGACCCATGGAGAGAGGAGCCCATGCCGGAGCAGGTTGGCTGGCAGGGCTTGTGATCCCATGGTGGACCCATGCTGGAGCAGCCTGTTCCTGAAGGATTACACCCAGTGGAAGGGACCCACGCTGGGGCAGTTTGTGAAGAGCTGCAGCCCGTGGGAAGGGCTCATGTTGGAGAAGTTTGTGGAGAACTGTCTCCGGTGAGAGGGACATCACGCTGGAGCTGACGAAGAGTGTGAGGAGTCCTTCCCCTGAGGGACAAGGAGTGGCAGAGATGTGTGATGAACTGACCGTAACCCCCATTCTCTGTCCCCGTGAGCCACTCCGGGGGAGGAGGGAGAGAAATGGGAGTGAAGTTGAGCCCGGGAAGAAGGGAGGGGTGGAGGGAAGGGGTTTTAAGATCTGGTTTTATTTCTCACCATCCTCCTCTGATCTGATCGGTGATAAATTCAACTCCCTTTTCTCCCCAAGTTCAGTCTGTTTTGTCTGTGACAGTAATTGGTGAGTGATCCCTCCCTGTCCTGATCTCGACCCTCGAGCCTTTCATCATATTTCCTCTGCCCTGTCCAGTTGAGGAGGGGGAGTGATGGAGTGGTTTTGGTGGGCACCTGGCATTTATCCAGGCCAAACCAAAACATGCAGTTACTCTCAGATTATTTCTACTTATTTTCCTAGCTTTACATGTATTTTAATATAATATTCATTAGGAATTAGCAATGGTAAACAAATTAATCTCACAGAAGGAAAATCACCCAAAGAAAAATGTAGACAGAGAAAGTATAAAATCCCCAGAGTGATTGTGACAGCATAAATCGGTCCTACAAAATTATTATGGGCAGGTCTTACTTATCAGGTGTAACAAAATTATGGTCTCTTTCTGAGCTTATGTAGATGCATATTGTACACTCAGACTGTTCTTAACAGTAAACAGTGATAGTCTTGAGTGATGACTGATTTCCTTTTGTACTTTCAGGAATAACGGGGTGCAAACTAGCTGTATGAAATGGGAAATTTGGACAATCTATCATTAAAGAGAAGACCACTGCTACACTGAAGTAGTTGTCTACAGTAATAATTCCATATTTCTTGTATAACAGTCTGTAGAAGAGCAGTTTAAAGCCCAAGATCATAAGTATTTTTTTTTAGTTGTACAGTTCTGCCAAACTTCCTGTAAAGCTGGCAGTTTCTAAATAAGATATGTCTAAACTAAACATATGGTAAAATCTTCCTGTCTAAACTATAGAGGAATTTGGAGAAATAGAAAGTTATCAGGACAAAAACTCTGTCTCTTTTCCCCCCCAAATTTGTTCATGTATCAAAGGTACACAACACCTGCCTTAGTGTTTGTGCAAAACTGTATGCTTCTCTGATATTGAAATCTTCACCCTGGTTCATGGACATCTTTCTGAAACGTATAATGTGAGGTTCTGTGGAAATTAGAGTAATATAACATACGGAGGATCTTCCAGATCATCCTTTTTTTTCAGCTAAAGTTTTGAGTAGACAGCTTGATGACAGAAGTGAGCCAGTTTAATGATTCTGTGACTCTGAGCTGCCGAATGTCAACCAAATCCCGTGCAACACCGTAGAGGAGCACGAAGGCTTCTCTGCACTCAGGCTGTGGGTGCGTGGTCATTTGGCACAGTACACAAGTTCCCAGAAGTGATTCTCCAGCCCCAGGAGTGCAGGAGGGAGGAGAACTGGCGCCGTTTCATAGTCCCTGTTTTAGATTCGTTTTTTTTTCCCCTGGGTAGAATAATTCCCAATTATTGGGTAATTGATTTCATTGGGGTTTTGCTGTCGAACAGCATAGAGCAGCCTCAGTGGTCCCAGGAAGGCACTGTCTATAGGCCATTATGCTGGAGGAGAAGCTGTACAATACTTTCTCCGTTAATGAACTACAACAACCAAGGCCACTCTAACTTCCTGATCAAAGGTCTCCTGAGTATCAGCAGTTCCCATTTGTCTGCCAATGGATAAATAAGTTATGCAGAAACATGAATGTCACAGAACCCCACAGTGTGCCCCCCGTGGTATACGCATATTCTCCTGATATGTGTCATTTGCACACTTTATAGTATTGCTTTTAAACTGGTCTTATGGGAAGATGAAATAAAAATATAAGGTATTTTTTGTTAGCATAACATATATGTAAAATAATTAAATTTGTGTAGGTTTTCACAAAGAAAAGGAAATAACTTTGGCAGCCATTTCTCTTATTTTATGAATTCTCTGGCCTTAGTAAAACAAAGCTGACTTCATGGTTGATGATTTCTAAGTGCTGAGTGTGAAATCAACACAAGCTTCATCATCAGTAAGTGGTGTTCTTGCTGGATGCCATTCATTCTTGATTGCAAGTATCGCAAGTATCGCAAGTATCGCAGGTAAAAATCTGACAATTTAACATTTCGAGTCTAAATCATTGGTTATTTTTTTCACCCTTAAAAATAGTTCTGAGACAAAATTCTACGGTAAAGGAATCAGCTTTGTTGTGGCATGAGGGTAAAGCTGCACAGCAATTTGGGAGAATGTGTTTGTTTACCTTTTCCACCTTCATTACCTTTGTGAGCGATACCAAGCATAGGTGAGAGTTCAAATAAAATAAATGCTTTCTAGACTTGTTCTTGCGGGTGCCTTTTCCGTTTCCTGCCAAGTCTCTTACTCATCTCAGTTTCCAAATGGCACCCGAAGCTGGTACTACTGCAGATTCCACGGAGCAACTCCTGTGAGGAACAAAGGGCTTGCTCTTCTGCTTCAGCTGAGTGTGTCCCTGAACACTAATGCTTCAAACTTTAAGAAAGCTCTCTTTTATGACTGACTATACAGCATTATATAATCTGCATTAGATAGGTTTTAGTCTTCTCACTGCTGCTGTATTCAGTGTGCATTATTCTCACCCCAGAAGAGCACTCCTGTCTTCATTTTCTTTGCCAGTCTTTCCAGCTTGGTGGTTACGATTTTGATTACAGTTTATACCTCATTTAACCTGACTGTCCTGAATATCTTCCAGCAAACAATGGCTTATTTTTTACTATATTTTCTTGCTTAATCACAATGTCACTTTTTTCTAGACAGATTTGTCTTTTGGATTTATGTTTTCAGTCTTAGACTTTCATCTGTAAGGTCTGGAGATAGGACAGAATAGACTATCTCACTTGGAAGGAACCTACAGTGATCCTCCAGTCCAACTGCCTGACCACTTCAGGGCTGACCAAAAGTTGAAGCGTGTTGTTAAGGGCATTGTCCAAATGACTCTCAGACACTGACAGGATTGGGTCATTGATCACCTCTCTAGGAAGCCAATTCCAAGGTTTGACCACCTGCTTGGTAAAGAAATTCTTCCTTATGTCCAGTCTGAACCTCCCCTGGTGCAGCTTTGAACCATTCCCACTCATCTTGTCACTGGATCCCAGGGAGGTGAAGAAATGCAACTCCTGTCCTTCCTATCATAAGTCTGTGATACTCCATACCAGTACACCAGTGGATCTTTCATTTTGAGTATAAAACTTTACTTTGCCTGTTTTCTGTCTATAAGTATTTAACTTCAGGAATTAGGGGAGGAGGAGTAACTGTGGGTGTTAAAGGAGGGAAAGAAGAGGAGTTGAAAGAAGTCATGAAGATGTGTTTGAGTGTGTTTTAGCAGAGTGCAGCTATTTCTAGAAAGACCTCAATGCTGCCAACATTTGTTGGTAGTCTGAAGGTAAGAATAGCTACCTGATGGCCTCAGCTGGGAACGATCGGTGCATGGACTTTACCTTCAGAGCCAGGTAATGTTCTTCAAGCAGTGGCTAGCATCTGAGCCAAGGAGGGATTTTTGCAGTTCATGTCAAAGGCAATCTGTTTTATGTCTCTGTTTTATGAGAAACACTAGTTGGTAATAATATTTATCATCATTTTGGCAACTGCTTGGTGGTAATTCTATCAGCCTGCTTGTTTTGGGAAGCCCAGCTCAGTGAAGTAATAAATAAAACAGACAGTGTTGTGACATAGGCTAGCAGGATAATAAGAAGGTGTCTCTTTGAATTCCTTTCATATTGACAATGCCCCATTTCCAATCTTGTGCAAATAATAAGAAAAAATTAGAATGACAGTCATTTTTCATAATGGAATGGAGCTTGTAAGTGTATTAGAGAACCTTAGACACTTGTATTCCTGCCAAGACAGGCTCCCAGATTTTGTCACCCAGTCATGCTTAGCTCTTTGTTTTTCAAGGATATTTGGTTTGCTGTTACAGGGTTTTGAAAGTAGAGAGGAAATTACTTTGCAGTGACTAGCTGATTGCAGTGAAGATGGAAACAGAAAACCAGTTTCGATGAGCAGCATGGACTTGAAGTAATCTGCTTGTATTTAGAGCAATAGTAGTTAACAGTGCAAATTATTAGATAGAAAAGTGTAAAAATCAAATATTTTCTAATATTCTTTAATTCTCTAAGGCAGAAGAATAAGTCATTTCTAGTACTTTCTAAGGAGTCGGGGAAATAGTTTACCCTTTTGAAAGCATCACAGACCGTCTTATTTGCAGTAGGTTTGAAACTCTTTTGACTTAAAGGTAGCGCCACTGTTGTAGGTTAGCAGTGTACTACATCCCCTTAAACTGCACAAGCCTTCTCAATACTGTCAGAGACCACATATTTACATTGTACACAGGAGCTGTCTTGCCTGGTCAGGAGTGCGAGTTCATCCCTCTTCAGTGCATTTTGCTTCAACGAATTCCATAAAACAACACCATAACAAAGAAACACTCTATTGACTGATACATAGGTTGGTAGCAGGACTGTCTATCAGCAGAGTTTAACTCTCATGTCCTAAATACAGAAATATATGAATAAATGAATTAGGTGGTTCATAGGCCTCCTCCTGATCATTTGTCTATCTGTAACTAGAATTTACTCCTTACAGCCATATCCTAGCAGGAACTTATGCTGCAAAGTTCTCACAGATGAAAAACAAGCTACATAGAGTGCAAAGAATACTGACATGCCCAACTGCAGTGAAATCTTAATCTGTGTTACTATTCCACATGTGAATAAAATGAATGAATAGCACTGGTGTAAAATTCACCCTGCGTTGCAGTGCAGTGACAGAAAGCGTACCTAATATTTCCTCTAAAATTAAATATGCTGCATAGGGTGTTTCACTGCAATACAGTATAGTATCCATCTTATGTTTTTAGAATCCATATATCTTAAATGTCTGTGTGATTTAACATATTTTTTCATTTAAGAAGAGATAAGAAACCCCCACCATTTGCAATTTAAAAAATACATACAGCAAAGATAAAAAAAGCAAAACCAAACAAATAATGTGGACATAAAAACTAGAGTAGCCAGCTTTACACCAGTCTTCTCACTACCCACTCATTACGTCCTTGTGCATCATCATTCAGCTTGCAGTTCTCACTCATCCACAGCAGAGAGGTGATCTGGAAGGGACATGAATGGCTTCACTCTGGCCCATGTCCTCACCAGGGCAGGAGAGCTAGCAAGGCTGGAAACTGTTTTGCTGCAGCTGTCAGCAGCAAATTTCAGTCTTCCTTGTGCTCAAAGGAATTGTAGCTCATTTCTGAGTGTTGAAGCAATGCTGTTTTCCCTTGCTAATACAGACTGTGTCCCTGGAATAATCTGCTGTGGAGCAGCCAGCAGGGGAATATGAGAAATAAGTGCTGGGATACATACATCAGAACTGACAAGAACAGTTTTAGTGGGACCAGAGTGATGGACACTTGAGAAATGTGCAAATTGTATTGATAGCGTGACTTATCCATGTTTCATCCATTAACACATACTTACTTAGATGATCCATTTTTAAAGTAAAAGCCTCACATCTTATGTAAATGTGCCAGTAGGTTTCAGGAACCTGTTGGAAATGTTCTCAATTCTGCCTTTCTGTATCTAGCCAAATCTGCCTTGAGAAATCCAAACAACCTGGTATGTTTTCAGCATGCCCTGCCCGAAAAGCAAACAAACCTGGGACAGAAGAAAATAAGGTCATTTCATCCTGTTAATAGGATAAGACAGCACACTAAGGCATGGACTTAACATGCCAAATGAAACAGAGGATAGGCTCATTCATGGTACCACTTTTGTTAGCAGACTTTCACAGGGTGTGACTAGGTAATTAGTATGGTCTCCTCTCCACATTGTTAGGTTGCACATAGATAATTTTCTCTTAGGCCAAATGACTTTATTCAGACCAAATAATTTCCTTCCTCAGAGACTAAACTTGCGGTTCAGAGAAGAGGAAAGATCAACGCATCTTCAGTGCGCAAAGCCACTGCCACAGTAGGAAATTAATTATCTAAGACAAGCCTAGATGGTCCTAGCAGGCACTTGAGGTCCTGTGCTGCAGAAGGTGGCTGAGGAAGTACTGAAAAATGAGAAAGTAGAACTGAATCTCTGCTGGTTTATACTCACCAAGGAGCTGAGCAGAGATTAGATGATGAGGTAAAACCACAGAAGTTGTCATGACTGGGTTGCACAAATGCGAGCTAAGACTGGGCTGGGAGACTATCTGCTTCCTAGATGGCAGTTCTCCCCTTTGGTAATTGTATTTCTGTTTCTTATTACAAGACGTGATACCTTGTAGAAAGAAACTTGGATAACTACACCTGTGTGTTTTGTGTGCTGAGACATTTTACAATGTTCTGAAAGGAATTCAGGAATGAAGTGGTTTGGTTTTGGTTGGTTTTTTTTTTAAGTCTTAAATAAAAGTCAAGTGTTTTGAAAGATGTGTGTAGGTATAAGAAACAAGTGAATGAAGATAACATAGAGAATAAAAGAGTTTTTATTTTTAACCAGTGATTAAGTTTTTACAATTTTCTCTTGTTACAGTTTTTGAATATAAAATAAGCATGGACAAATACAAAAGACTGTACAATGACAATCAAAGACAGTATGTTGTGACTTTCAGTGTGGAAGTGTCTTTGTGTAGTACATCTTTTTATTATGTTTATAAATATGCATGCACCTATTCTGATGAGTAGAATTAGAGACTCAGAACTTTAAAATTAACTGTTCTTAATATCTCCTATTTAGCAGGCTGGTTAAGTAGTAAAGACAAAGTTTTAGCTCAATGGCACACAATGAGGAGTAGAGTAAGAATGCGCTTAGCTAAGGTAGGCTAAAATTTGTATCTAACCAATATCAAATACATACAAATTCGCTGAATGTTAGTTCTCAAATGGTCACATTATTAAATTGTCGTTATAGAGATACCCTGACTGTAAACACTCTGGCTATAAATGCAGTCTGTATTTAAAAGATGTTGGCTATAAATGTAGTCTGTATTTAAAAGGTGTTGTTGGAGGACACTTGCAGTAATTAAAAATACGCTATGCAAGGGCTAACATTTATCTTACTGATGGTTCTCATTCTTAAATGTCTTTTGAAATGAGCCAAGTTGTTCTGTACAGATTCAGAGTTTTGAAAGTCAGTAGAATAATAAATGTTATAGGAACCCTTTCTTTTTTCCTTCTTCAGGGAACTAAAACAAATAGTATACCTGTTTCCCCTCAAACTCTTTGACTGGTTTCACCACAGAACAAAACATGTGCTCCACATCATAAGGACTTTCTGTAGAAGCATTGAGGAAACACTTAATTTTTGGATGGTATGAAAGTCAGCAATGTTCCTGGTGGCCATAAAAATGAAATCTTTTGAAATGGGTTACATAACTTGCTGTGAGTGCAGAAATGGCTTGGCATACATGTTTAATGGTTTCACCTGTGGTGATGCTTGAGGTCAACCTCCAAGCCATAATGCTGAACTCTAATTAGTGTAGACAAGATCACAGCACTGGATTTCAAGGGAATGCAAGATAACCTGCAGACAAATTACCACTGAAGTAACATGTCAGGTCTTGACAGTATGTTCAAATCATTTACAGAAAAAAATGCATCCATCGACTCCAATGTTTTCTAATATTTTGGCTACCAAAACATGTTGTGCCCAATAGGTAGCTAGACTTCTGGGTAAGTGTAGTAGTGGCACTGTAGCTGGAGGGTTTATGGTAATTCCATAAGCAGCAGAGTGTCTCCGTAAAGGAGAGATAAACAGCTAGTAATCCTCATAATTCCCCACTGATAGCCTATCCATCTCTGCTATAAATTAGAAAGCCCAGAGATAAGGAAGGCTAGGCAGAGTGTAGCTCACAGCATTAATCACAGTATTAGGACAGCAGTGTGCTCAAATTCAGTGTCCAAAGGGCCGGTATTTCTCTCCAGGTTAAAGTGACATAATGTAGTTTGGAATACACATTGATCGAACTGCCAGCCCAATGCAGAGACGGTTTTACAGAAGATACTGTAAAACTAAGCTATCAACTGCAGACTTGGGAGTAATATGTTAATTTTCACTGTGAGGGTTGCAGCTGTGATTTTGTACGCTCTTCAAGTTTCCAAATTATGATTTATTTTTTAATATGTGTTTAGCATTATTTAGATGGAATTTGGGTCGGTTTGTTCTCAAATCTCTTTGTACTGGGAGGAGATTGTGAAAATAGTTCTGATCTTTTGGAATCTGCATGTGGCCATATAAATGCACCGGTCATGTAGTCATTGTGTGCAAATTCCTATTTAAATGTAAAATGTGAATGGGCACCTTTAAAAATTAGAAGTTAGTTATTAGTTCTCAGAAGCATATGGTTGAACTAAATACATTTCATCAGAAATTTTCTTGATAATTACATTTCATTGTGGTAGTATTCAGATGGAGAATCAAGAACTGCAGTTTAGCCTCCATAATAGTATGGCATATATTCCAAATCCTATACAACATTTGATTTAAAATACTTAATTCCAAAAGTGGATATTTTAGGCCTCTGCATTTTATCAGAGACATTTTATGTGTTCAGATCTCTGCTGCCTCATTTCGATATCCTTCTGAATACATTCACCATAATTGTACTCTGGGAATGCAGTTGATGTGTGTATTATTGTCCCTTCAGTCTTTTGAGTGGATCTAGTTCAATGAACTGCTGCTTGAGGAAAAGTTTTGAGGAAGAGTAAGTCTTTTCTATAATTGATAGCACTTCAACAAACTTTATTCGTGCATGCATGGTAGCAATGTACAAGGCTTTTGAGATAGTTAAGGTGTTTCTGTCATCTTGTAGGTTCTTGCTTTGAAGTGACGATAGGGTGTCTGGTTTTGCAGTAATGAGAAAGGCTAAATGGGAATTTGTAGAGAAAGGAGCTCACTAACTACAATATGAAAAAAGCCTCCTCAACAAAATCAGAGAAACACTTTAATGCATGTTCATAGGGAAAAAAAGAACAATATACCAGGAAGGAACAGAATTGTAGGAAAACGGATCTTGTTTAAGTGTTTGTAGTATTGTGAAAGGATATGAATTGACATCTGACTGTTAAACACGAATAGCGGACTAAGAACAGGCATTGGCAGAAAAAGCACCATTTTGTCATCAGCACAGAGTAATTTAGACACAGCAGATACAGTAGCAAAGTTGAAGATTCACACAGCTGCAAATAAATAGACATTTATTTGCAGGATGACATTTATATATTAAATAGACATTTATATATTAAATAGACATTTATATACAGGATGACAGCATTAGACAGAAGATGGTCCCAGAGATACATTCATGAAAAAGCAGTTGGAGCAAATATACCTTACAGCGAGATGTAAAGTTCACAACTGGAAACTGAAAGATGAAGCAAAACACCAAGCCACGAAGCGCAGAAACTTCCAGCAGAAGGTAAGACTTGTGTAAGACATTCATGGAAAGATATTTTGCAACACAGATCAAAAAGGGAAAGTTAGCACTGGGTGACAGCAAAAAAATACGTATTCAACTGCATACAAAATGTCTTTGTACACAGCTAAGTTCTGAAACATTTTCACGAAACTTAAAATGTCAGCGTGTTAGTAATAATGGTCTGATCAACCCTTCCACCGGACAGAAGTTTGAGAAAAGAAGTAGAGATTTTGAAGCAACTTTTTCAGTTGTATCAGTGGACTCTTCTACAGCTTATCGGTCACCATGGTTTGTGCCTGGACTACAACCAGCGGAGCTTCTAATGGGAAGGTGAATAAGGACTCTTGCATTTGTAGTAGCTGTTAAGCCTGAACAGAGAGGGTTACCCAACTGAAAGTGAAAAAAGCTAAACAAAAGGTTGCTGTTGATACTTTGAACTGTTGGAAAAACTGGCAGAAACCATTAGGTAACAACTGAAATTCTATAAATACTTTTCGAAAGTGATATGCTTCAATCTTTATTACTTTTCAGGACATCCAGGAGAAAAATGTGTGCCTGATGGTCTGGTAGCTGGAAGTAAAATTCTCACCTCCTTTACTTCCCCGGGGAAACTAAACAGTGATGAGGATACACTTTCAGAAGCTGTTCAGACCCCTCTTTCCCTTCCAAAGTACTTTTAGGAAGAAAAACATATAATATCATGTAGGGCCATTGCAATGCGGATAAGTGAACATAGTATTTAGGCTTCTGGATCTGAGGCATAGGGGTTATATTCCTGTTGTGTTTGTAAGTCTGTAACAATACTGGAGTGCATGTGTTAATGATTGGTAGGTCCATTATGTTTCAAATTATTCAGCATTGCATAGTCAAAGCAATGCTGCCATTGGTTCCATGGTGTCCTCAGTTCTGAGCACTTTGACAAATTATACGAAAAGTCTTGTTCAAGACACCCTTGAGATGAGGAACACTAATGTAGTAACCAACTATGGAAAGTTTGGTTCATTTTATTTGCTCTAATTTGATATCACATGGGAATTCTGTAGTTAGAAACAATGCACTTTTTGGGGGGGGAGTGTTTGGCAGCTTTAACCATTAAACAGTCCTTTTCTTTCTGTAATCTCTCACCCTGTTCACTCTGCATTTTTCCATGTTCTGCATAAAATAGCGAAAGTGTACTGCAGACAGCATGCTCTTTGCCTGTGCAGTTAAGTTTCATTGACATGGCAGCCACAGACTGTCCCGAACAAGACAGGGTCATTGGGAAAATACGTGTCATCATGTAGTTGTACAGAGAATTGTAGTGATCAACAGAGGGCACAGTAAGCTTAGAGAAGCAACAGTCTGGTGTCCTGTAACTTTTCAGACCTTGTTTTACTAACCTGTCTGAAGTTATTTTGGGGAGTTCTAATGATTTATTAGTCTCAATAAGCTCCATGATTGCTTTTAATTTATTTCTGATCTCTAAATTTGGGCACTTTATGTCAGTGTAGCAGTGATGGATATATACATTGCCTTTTTGTTCACGACGATATTGCCGGTTCACTTGTGTGTCGTAGGTGCCTGCTTGAGGAACTAGTTGGCAATGATTCAGAGATCTTTGTCTTGCTATTATCTACTTAAAAAATACTGTGGTATCTGAAGCTAAATCAATCCTCTCTTTTGATTAGCCCTAAGTAGGAAAAAAGGAGAGACTAACTGATGAAACTTTCTGGAGTATAGTTACAAACACTGGCTGAGCAGATGTTTACACTCTCATGACTGGAAACAGAACTGGTGAGACTTGACTTCTTTTGTGCAAGTTGGTGCCTGAGCTAACAGGTCCTACCAAGACAGCCATGCTGCTTCAAGAGACTTCAGCCACTACACGTGCAGCAACACTGAACTATGCCACATGGATTTGTGGCTCAGGTTACAGACAACTGCCCCATTGTCTGCTACAGACACCTTCAGTTCTAGTTATAAATATCAACTTAATTTTCTGATAGTAGTGGTTAAGATGAAAGGAATCATTTTCGGTGAGCTTAAGACATGTTGAGAATATCCAAATGTGGATACCAGTATTGTAAACCTAGGAATGAAGATTCTTGTGTTAGTTCAAATGAAGATACAACGTTTTCATAAAATTTAAATGTGGTAAAGGCTGTGTGACCTTTTCTTTAACTGACCCTTTTAAAGCACAGCTGGAGAACACAGAGTTGATATTTACATTTACACCAAGATGGAATACTGTACCAGACACTTAGCTAGATACTTGAGCTGAATTCTTCAGTGTAACAAGGCTGCAGACCTCATTGTAACATAATTGCCATCAAAGGACAGGAGGGAGTGTCACTAGGTAAGCGGTTAATATTCATATGGCAGGAATAAATAAACTAAGCAAGCAAAATGTTTTAGAACATGTCAAAATCTGCAGACATTCATTTATATAAAGTTATAGGTCAGGCTGTAGTTGCTGTAATGATGTATATATACATTGGGAAAGGTTATGTTACTTCCAAGGGGATATGACAGTACTTTGAAGGCCTGCGAAATGCCTGTGAAAAGGAATTACATGTGTTCCTAAGGGTGACTGCGTTGAATCTGGTCCTCGAAGTCATTAAAATAGAGAAAATTCCTTCCTAGTCAATCTGTTCACTGAGTGATTACTAACCGCTCTGCATATGTAATAGCATTTATTTTCCAGAAGTCAATCAAAGAGTATAGGCCACATCCTGCTATTCATTCATGTTAGATGGTAATGGTAGTTTAAAAAGTGCTTCCAGTAACACTGTAGAGATTTTTCAAGTTAATAGCTGGCATTCTTAAAGTTTTCTGCTTTGAGCCTCTTGCTTTGTTGTTATGTTCTAACTGAAAGTCCTCACATCTGGACTGTGAAGAGACCCTACTCTGACTGGGTAATTTTTGTGCAAAAGTTTTGGACTCCTCTTTCTTGAAAGAGGTTGTCTTTTCTAAGTTGCTGAGTCAGGTGCTTTATTACCAGAATCCCTTTCAGAAAGGTGAGCGGTCATTCCTGTACTTCATAAAGTTTGTTAGATTTTCTCTTCCTCTCCCAGTGAATTGTCAGCATGTTTGTCTTTTCCACCTTTCTCTTATGCAGTTCTCATTCCCATGATTCCCTTGAGCCTCACAGTGTTGAAAATCTGTTGTATGTTGGTTTCATTTTGCCTACTATCCTGAAATTAATAAAGTATTTTTTGTCAGGTAGTAGCCCATAACATTTCTTGAAGGACAGTGTGGCTCTGCCCTGCAGAAGGGAAGCCAGCATACACCTTTTGCATCTTGGACAAGTCAGAACACCACCCAATTTATCCCTTTGATAACCAACACATGGAAAAGCAAGAAAATTGAGGTGTACACACAATGGCCTCTTGTCCAGAGTGAGAAAACAGTGATTTTCACTGAAGTGCTTAGTCTCTTCTTCTTTCAATTCCTGTCAGCTGTTTGCCATATTGAATTTTACACAATAAAATGGATTTTTTTCAGTTATTGGAAAACTCTTCTTACAGTTGAAAGTATTTTGATGCAGGAAAAAAGAAGGGAAATGAGCATTTGAATAACACTTGGTGGTATTTTGGTTTAATTTGGGGAATATCTGGTATTGCACATATTAAAAAGCCTAGAGACTGATTTCAGCTGGGACTTCATATGTGAAATTATGAGATTGGTGTGGGGGGAATCTTTGTCTTTGCTTCCTCGAAAAGCATCATGTTTTCTCTACTTTAGACCTTCATTTAGAGATGAGAAATTGACACTATGACATTATTTCATAGATGCTAAGTTGCTTACAAATGTACCATCTGCAAGTAGTAAGCTTCAAGGTGCTTGGAAAAAAGCAAAATGTAATAAAAGGTCATCTGAAATAAAGAAGTGTCAAACAGAAAGGGTGTTTTAGGTTAGAAGTATTCTAATTTATCTTTGTGTATTCTAAATTGTCGTTGTAGTTCGGCTCAGAAAGGCTAATCTTTCATCCTCTAATACTAGGCAAATTTCAGTCAGTGCTGAATTCTCGGGGCATGATTCTGCTCAGGACTGTGGATAGGCAGTTACCGGAGAAGTCAGCAAATTGCACATGTGAATCCAGAAGCAGTATTTGCCTTTAGTTGCAAGGCTTGCTTTAGTCAGCATCGTAGGAGAGAGAATTGCACCTCGGGCAAGAAAATGTGACTGTTTAATGTTGGAGACAGATCTCATGCTTAAGCCCAGAATCTGAAGTATAACTGTTGTTTGTTTTTATTTTAGCAGGAAAAAGAGCAATAATCCCAACTGGCAGTCCAAAAATAACCAGATTGGAGGGTGGAAGGAAAAAGAAAGGAAAGGGAAGAGAAAAATGGAGAAGTAAATTGTTATTCTGTAGCCACAGTTCCCTTGCAAGGAGGAGCGGGAAGGCAGCATTTTATCGGTGGTATGTGGAAAAACAGTGTTTCAGTGATGTATAGTGACTCTGCAAACACTACTGCTACACCACAGCATTTGAAATGGTTAAAGAGATACGTGGGAGAGAAAGGGGGGCACATCATGTTCAGTTCTCTTCTGGAGATGTTAGTATCTTGTGGTCAGTTGTCTCATAAATTTCCTTAAGTACCTCCTGAATATTGGACTGTTGTTGTTTCTAGTAATTCACTATAACGTCACCTCTTCCCATTTCTTTGGTAACTCCTGATCTCGCATAAATAGTTCTAGTCTAGGTGGTTCAAGCACTGGGAAAGATTGATTCTTTACAATGAAAGATGGTGGTGCAGCAGCGGATTCTTATTTGTCATTCCTCTTTCCTTGATCATCAGATTATTCAGGGTTGTGGATGCTGTGGGATAATGGCATATTTAGGCCCTAATATGTTGATATTGTGCATTTTCTTCACATTTTGCAGATAATGGCTGCAAGATGTGGCTGATAAACCTCAGCCAAAATGCAAGGAATCTTATGAGTCTTGAGATGGATTCTCCCATTTTTTTCTGATTCAGAAGTGAGCAGTGATATGATATTATTTGGGGACTGGAAATGTGAAGGGAGAAAAGTAGAAAATATGAGACTGTAAAAGTGCTCTGAAACCACTCTTGACGTCTGTTGCTTTTTTACTCATGAAAATAAATTTAAATGTTTTCTTCCTGAACGTTTTAAAAATTCAATATATTCTTTGTGGAAGGTACTGCTGCTAAGTATTACGTAAGCTGTCTTTTTTAAGGTTTGAAACATAAATACAACACAGTGGAATATTTTAGAAGTAATGCATACATTTTCTTTTATATTATTTTACTTTCATTTTATAGCTTTGTTTTATAGTATATGTTTGGAACTTTGACCCTTTCTTCTAAATTTTGCATTAGTGATTGCAGTAAAAGTTCCTTGTTTTCTCTGGTCATTTTTCTTCCCTATGCTGTAAAATAATAGATGGCAGCATGTAAGGATGTTCCTTCAAAACTGAGTAGTCTGGAGAAGGCTGAAATAACCCACTCAAAGACTGTAAATGCTGCCTCTTGTTTTATTGCAGAAGCAAATGCAGAGTCCTGTGTCTGGGCTGGGATAACCCCGTGCAACAGCACAAACTGGGAGGACATCTGGCTAGAAAACAGCTTTGTGGCTGCTGGAGGTGTTCAAGGACAACAAGTTGTGCATGAGTCTGCAGTGCCCTTGCAGCAAAGACAGGCAATCATGTCCCAGGTAATATTAGCAAGCATAATCAGCAAGTCCTTCGCTCTATTTGGCACTTTCAAATCACATTAGCAGAACTATGACCAGTTTGGGGGTCCCCAGTAAAAGAAATACATTGACATTTTGGGTTGAGTCCAGCAGAGAGCTACAAAGATGGCCGTGGGGCTGGAGTGCATCTGAGGTTGTGCAAGGTGAGGCTGAGAGAACTGGGTTTGTTCAGTGTTAAAAAGAGATGACTGATGGGAGGTCTTATTGCTGTCTTCAGCTGCCTGGGGCGTACAGAGGAAACAGGGGCGGACCTTTTTCAGAGGTGTATAGTGAGAGGACCAGAAGCCACAGGCAAAATGAAACACAGGAAATTCTGACTAAGTAGTAGGTTTGGGCAGAAATTACCAGGGGTAAAATCACTGGAACGAATGTCCCTAGAGGCTGTGGGAATCTCCATCACTGGAGTTACACAGAACTTGGCTGGACTTGCTTTGAGATGGGTGCTTGGACCAGACAAGCTCTAGAGATTGCTGCCAACTTACACTGTTTTGTGCATACTAGTGAAGTGACAAGAGTGAGATAAATTGGATTTCCAACAGAGCTATGTAGCAAAAGAGGCATCCCTTAGTTAAAATTGCATGAGTATTCGTAGGCTGCATTTTGTTGTGTTTTTCTGCTGAAGCTCTTCCGGCTCTTACTTTTAGCTTAACTTACTAGAGGATGTTTCTATAGTTTCTGATTTTAAAATGGGTCTTGATTATTTCTATGTATGTCAATTTGCAATCATAACAGTAAATCTTTCTTGTAATAACTCTATCAATTGATAAGGACCTTAATGATCCAGTGCCCCATTTCTTTGTAGGCTTTGATCAATGAAGTAGATAACAAAATCAATTTCTGAATTATTCTGGTTTGGGTTTAACTTGGATACTGTCTGCAAATAGTAGAGGTGATTTACAGTTATCTGTGTCTCAGTTTCTGCTTCAGGCTTTCGGCAAGTTCCAGGAGATATGAAATGGATATGAAAAGCTATAGCAATATTTAGAAGGCTCTTTTCAGAACTGTGATTCTGGAAACTTGTTCTGCATGTAGTAATTTTAAGTTCTGGAGAACAAGATAAACAGCTACCAGTCTTCCAGACGAGTGAGACCCAATGTAATGCAGACTCTGATGGCATTACTTTGAAAGAAGAATGCAAAAAGTACATTTTGTGTAGCTTTATTTTAACTCACTTGCTTTGAACCGATTTGCAAGATGTTGTTTACTATATGGAGGCTGCTTTCATGGGCCTGCTTGAGAGCTGAAGTTGCTCAGCATTTCACCTACTTTGAGCCCACACACCTTGGTCAGCCATCCAGCTAACAGAAACATCTCCCAAGCAAGGATTTCCACATACCAATGTGACTTATCTGATTCATGGTTTATTTATTGCCACATGTCAGTCATCTGCACATGTGGGTTTTGCACTGTGTTTGGGCCTCTCCTTTTAGGAGGGGTGCTTGGTATCTCTCCTGAGCTCGTTGAGGACTATTCGTTCCTCCTGTAGCAGTGCCCTGGTGTCCTTCTCCCGGGAGCCCTCACAGCAAGCTGTGAGTTGCATGAATTATTGTGATGGAGGCAGCTCATTCATTGATCCATTGATGCAGGAGCCGCACGGCCCTGCTATGGCCCCTCAGATCAGACTTTGTCCATATGTGCACAAGGAAGATGCCAAGAAATAACATCGTCACTGCTGAATCAGCTCATTCCGCTTGCAGGCTGTTCCCTTTGCAAGCAGTGTCTGGCAGGTGGGGCACCAGGCATGAATGGCCAGGGTTAGCCTAGCGATGGCTGCCCTGCTTTCAGGAGGGCGAGTGCAGGAACCTGAGTGCACTTGTTGTGCAGTGCCAACAGATTGGGCTCGGCACAGTGTCTATGTCCACGCTTTCTAAACCTTGGACCACGATTACAGCTGTGTGCATGGGTGGGCTGGTGTGTGCAGAAGACGCAGTCACTTCACAGATGATGGCCTGGGTAGGCTTTTGGTGTAGCTGGCATAACTCTGTGACGCAGCCTGATCAGATGCTCAGGGCAGCACTCGGGCACTGCCCTCTATGCTGCTTCACTAGTTTATACTCTTTTGCATTAAGTAGCAGTGGAAAGTTCATGTGGTCGGGCTCCTGCTCCCACTAAAGTCTGTCAGTGGTGCTGGAAAAAAGAGAGCCCATTTACTGTGTTAGTATAATTCGGATTATTTTGAGAAGGTAAGAGAGAAAGAGAATTGAGAAAGTGAACTGAAAGGAGGGAATGTTGTACAAAAATAAATTCTTTTTGTCTGATTTTGTAGTCAGTACCTCATTCTTTCTTGGATAAGTTGGAATTACAATTTTTAAATAGTAATTTAAAATTAAACTAATATTAAACTCATATATAATCAGTCCTTAAAAGTATGTTAACTAGTAACACACTCAGAGAAACACTAACGAATTGCCCACTTCCTGAAATGTATATACCTCCTGTGAACTCCGCAGACTGCTGTAAAAGAACTGTGTCATCAGCTTGGCCAGCTGACAAGGCATATGGCAAACTCTTTTTGATGCCTGTTATCTGTAGTGATAGCTGTTTGTGTAGCTGTGCTATTCACTGAGCAAGAGTAGAACAGTGGTGCAGCAGTTGCTACTAACTGGAGCAAACTGCAAAAGGACAAAAAAAAAAATTGAAGACCAGCATTTTAGAAATGTGAGAAAAAGAAAAGCAGTGCAGTCACCCAGGGGAGTTTCTATAGCAGCAGTAATCTGAAACACCCAGGCACGCTGCCAAGAGCTCCAGTAGGTTGTTAATCAAAACTTCCAAGTCTTCTGCCAATCCAGGGCCCTCTGAGCATCAGAAGGGATGACTGTCACATAATGATGTGATATTTAACTTCCATAAAGAAATTTTAAATTTTTTTGATGAGGTGTATTCTTGCTGTAACGATATGTTTCTTTTTCAACCTATAAAAATATCTTTCCCATTGGACTTTCAACTGAAGTAATATATTTTTATAAATTAATACAGTTAATTTTTCATAAACTTACAGAATACTTACCCTAGAGAATATATTCTCTTTTATCGGCTGCAATTATTTGTTCCAGTAGTAATATGCAAATCCTATAATTTTACCTAGGAATTAAGTAAGGTAGTACTAAGAAGATTAAACAAGTGTCTGTTGATTTAATTTCAGTGTAAAATTTAAGTAAACTCTGTATAAGCACTCCAGTTATCTGTATAGTTAACAACAATATATGGCTTTGCTTGAGTCATTGAATTAACTGAAGAATAACATCAGCCACTTCCTCTTTATAGGGGCAGTTGGTTTCTTAATATTATCACACGATAGGCATTTTTTTCAGCTGATGCTGACAAATCCCATTATCTAGGAAATGTTTCTATTGCGTAATCTTAGCAATGGTGAAGGCAGCAGTGATTTCAGTCTTTTCCATCTTAATTTTCTGGGTGCTGGATTTTTTGTTTCACTCAAAGGAGGAGGAGTAGGCGGCAGGGCATAAAAGGCAAGTATGCACTTTGGCATCATTTTCCCTTCCTGCTGCTTGCCTGGCAAGCCTATGGCAGTCCCGGTGAGGATGCCAGAGGGAGGCCAGGAGGCAGTGACTGTAACCACCGGCCGTTCATACCAAGAGTGTTCCCCAGCACCTCACTGTTTGCTCAGCTGAGGGTGAGGCCAGAGTTAATGTACATGGTCTGGCACATATTGAGGGGAAATTTGCTGTTAAAGGAATGGCTGAGAGTACACGGGGATGCCGGTGAGCTTGGAGAGTTGTGTTTTATAGGAGCTGTGCTGCCATAGAAACGGAGAGATTATACGTAAGCTTTGGCTTTCCATGTAAATAGCCATAATTGCCTTTGGCCTGCCTAAATCTTGGGAGACAGAGAGATATATGGGGCTCAGGAGAGAAGAAGTTCCCCCCCTCTGTTACCCTATTTCCCAAAAATACCATATTCCAACAGGATTCTTTTGAGGGAACTGTTAAGAGTATTAATGAAACAGAGCATCCGGTGTTTTTTGTAGAATAACCCATGTCAGATGATTTGGTGAAAAGCTTTCAGCAGTGTAGTTTTCAGCCTGTCAAAATGGAGTAAAGGAATTTGATGTGGAAGTACAATTCTCTGAATTGCTTTATAGGACTCATATTTCAAGTTGTAGTTGTTATTTATCCCCTACATTTCTGCTTACCAGAATTCCAGATGTTGGCAGTAGAGTCGTTAATAACATAAAGATCCCTGTGCGACATGATAAATCAGTCTGTTACAGGCCAGAAGGCATAGTTAATGGCCTTAGACAAAATTGATGCAAAGTAATAAACCTTAAGAAGCTGGTATATGTAAACTAAAATACTTTCAATCCAATAGGGACACTCTTTAACTCGGTAGTAGTTTGCCTTTAGTTCAGTTTGTGACGTTTACACTGTAGCTATGTAAGAAGTATGTGGCTTGTCTTGGTTCACTCACTAGTGTAGAGTGCTGAAAGAACCTACGTATTTTAATGCAAACACAGGATGAATAAAACCAAGGCTAACAACTTTAGATTCCATTGAAAATGAAGCTTTACCCAAGGGTCGGTAAATTAATTTCACAGTTTTGCCTATCTGGCAACTCTCCTGAAAGGCACAGCTACAGTTCTGTCAAACATGGGGTGTCTGTCGATGAACATAGGTGCAAGACGACGTTAATCTAGCTAAGTGACAGCTTTGAGCATCATGAGTTTCAGCGAAGGCTGGAGACCCCAAGTAAATACTCAGAATAGTGAGTGGTCTTGAGAAGCCTGTAGCAGAGTGTGTTTGGCTATGAATGCACGCAGTGCTCTTCGCAATTGCAAGGAAGGTTCATTTCCACATTTCATTTTGGACTTTTTAGCTGTCTGGAAACAGGGCATCTAGTCTGAGCTACTGTCGGGGTGCCTTATCTAGCCAGTGGAAGAGTGGTGATACATCTTGTCTTAATGTGTCTAGGTGAAATGACATGTGCTGAATATCACCCTTACAGTATTACTAGCCTGCGTATTCTTTTCTGTAGTGCAGTCCGTCACAGGCCCCCCACAAATGGTGTGTGTCTTCATGTCTTGCACTCTTGCTTCAAGAAAGACGATCAAAAGACCGCTTTTTGAAAGAAAAGGGTAGAGCTGGATTGCAATTTTGTCTTCAGGATAGAATGGAAATTGTAAATTTAAATCCAAATCATTCAGTCATTTATGTAACAGACACAGTCTAAATCGTGCTTGTGATACTGGCAGTCCACTTGTACAGCCATAAATTGTTGATCTGCTTCCTGCGAATATCTTGCCCTTTCTGAATTATAGTGAAATTATTTACTGTCTAGTTCTTTCTCAAATGCTTGTGTCATAGAGGCGTCTTTGTTAAGAATGGTACAGGCAAAGACTTGTTCAAGGCATTTGAAAGCTAGAGACTCTGTAAGCGAGTTCAGTCTTCTAGGTGATATTGGGTTGATCAGTTTATAAAGACCACTTCTTCACGATGGTCTTCTTCACGGAAACAGAAAAATAATTTGTACAGAAGTCCAAAGTCTTTTGGATATTTTTCAGTGGTGTTTTTCTAGAAATCCAATTACAAAATGATCAGGAAGCTGTTCTAATATCTTGCCCCTGTAAAAGGGTTCTTTCTTTTGCAGCAATGGATTTTTAATGACAAAGATGCTTTGTATTGGACCTGCTTTAATAAAATGGAGTAACCTCTGTGAACTTTAACTATGGCTGAAATTGCTGCTTTTGGTTTGGTTTTTTTGGATCTGGCAGACACTAACGGTTTGATTTTCAATTTTAAACAGCTGTTCCTTTTATGAGATGTGTAGTGCGTTGCAAATGTAAATTTCATCTAGGAAAAGCACACAGATTTTCTACTGCACTTGGTACCCTGGCATTCTGCCCCAGAATGGGGATAAACAAGGACATACAGGCCAAAGGAGGAATGTACCTTTGATGTCAAATGCAGTTTGGTTTTAATGTCACAATTATTGCAGACGCTTGAATGATCAGATTTTAAGGTCAATCTCACATGCACTGTGCCAGCGTTAGGAAGGAGGAGAGTGGGAAGGGCTGGAACATCACTGGGGATCACTCACTTCTCTCACAGGTGTTTCCAGCTCTTCCGTGAGGATGGTAGAAACAAATATGTCACCGTAATCCTTGGCTATAGGAAAAACAGGTTTTTGTTCTGAGACCCACATTTACAGCCATCATTGATTCGTATCATTGTGTTACACCTTTCAGCTGATCTCCTATTCCCATTATTTGTACTAACAAGAAAATGAGTCTCCTCTCTGAATCGCATTTAATATATCATTTCTGTTTTTCACATTCAGCCCACATGGTGCTATGTCTGAATAAAAGCAGATTGGTTTCCTTTTTTAGTCAGACACTCTGGCTAACCCTTATATACACAAAAGAACTACATCAAAGTTACCACCCACTGAACATACACATTTTTTTCATGAATCAGGTCCAACTCGTGTTTAATGGAAGCTGTTTAAGGGATGGGGTAGCCTCTTCGCATGTTATACAGATTCCTTCCCACTTTTCAGGTTCAGCAACAACTATTGTTGGGAGCTGAAGAAGCCATTTTCCTACCAATTCAGGTGAAATATTAGTCCAGCTCCTTAATAAGCTTAGTATTTACTGTATACTGAGGTAGTAAAGAACCACTAGAGATCTTGAGTGGAATATAAATAGATTACCTTTTATTGGGTCTCAATGAGAGGAAGTTGAGAAATATGTCAGCTGTTTAATTATTAACATTCAGTATAAATCAATAGCAAAATAGGCTTTGATGGTGATCTTCAAAAGGGTTTTAATCATTAATCCCCTCAGGTACAGAAAGCAAGCCTGAGCACTAGGGGTTTAGCCTGTGTTTCTCTTAACTGCGCTGGAAGGTTACCACTGAGATGTTGCACTGACATTAATAGCAATAATTAAGATAGCACCAGTCATTTAAACATATTGGTATTTGGGGCTTTATTGTTACTACGTGGTACACCTGGGTAATTCCTGAAGCACAGATGACAGACTAATGAAGAATATTCACATAAATCCCATTGAAATTAATTAAATTGTATGGTAGGACTATCTGTAGATTTTGGGCCCATGTGGTGCACATGCACAGCACCAAGTGCAGTCAAACAAGTTTACAGTTCTGTGTGAGAGAGGTGTTCCCCTGCCACCTGCCAGGATAATGATGATCACATGGGGTCTCGGGGATACCTATGGATCCTGATGCCTTCACCAGTCCAGTTTTACAGTTTGAATTTGCATTTTGTTTGATATTACAGAAAGATATGGTGTGTAAACCCTTGGAGAGTGTATTCCCTATTTGTGTGCAAAAGGTATTCTAAGTGTAGTGGGGCAGGGAGGATGTGTGGGATGCAAAGCAGGGTGGGGCAGGGGGAGAGCAGTTTAATGCAGGAGCAAGGGACATTGAGAGGAAAGAAGAACTTTGTAGTGGAAAGTACAGACTAAGGGTTGCCAGACTTTCTGGTGCTTGAAGCAATGTGTTTGAGAGCCACAGCTTCCTGATACATTCCTTACAGCTACCCGAAAGAGGATCTTCCACTGTTCCTGCCCAAGTCCCACTCCTTCATTCCATATTTCTGCTGCTTCAGCCAACTCCGTGTTCTCCCACCTTCCGGCTGCTGTAATTCTGTGTTGCCTGCCCTGTTTCTCATCCCTAACATACAAGCTGTATCCATACCAGGTTGCCGATGCTCCAGAACTGCCTCTGCCTCTAAGCTCTCCTCTTAGGACGTGCACAGCTCCTTGCACGGCTCTTTTTCCCAAGAATCTCTATCAACAAGAAGCTGGAGGCTTGGAAGATGGACTTAGGGCTGCAGCTAGAGTTATGCTTCGAATACCTGCAGTATCTCTGCAGTCACAGCTAGTCTCTGGCTCTGAGATCTTGCGTGCTAGCCCGAGGTGCACAGCCTGGTCTGTGGTCTGCAGTGCAGGCTCCCAGGCTAGGGGGAAGCTGTGTCGTTTGTGCTGAGACCCTGCTGTCAAAAGAGCTCTGGCAGAAAGGCACTCCTTGCAAGCTGTGCCTCAGCACTCTGCTCCCTGATTTCTTGTGTTGCCCAATGTGCCTACAGTCAGGTGATGGTCTGCCATGTGAATCCAGCTTCATATATGGAGTCTTTGGGGGAAACAAGGCAGAGAAGGGATGGGGAGGGCAGCAGTTGCTGTCTGCAGGCCACGTTGGCTAGTAATCCAGATGGTGTCTGGATTTCCTTTCAGTGTCACCCAGCGCCTGGGAGGTGGGCTCACTGCTGAAGTCATTAGGCCAGCTGGTTTGCCTCCTGGGCTGTGTAAACATGTTTATCAGCCACTGGGTTTTCTGATACATTGATGTTTTTTTACAATGATGCAACCTAAACTGAACCTGTGTACATAAACTGTTCATATAGTCAATTATACTACCTTTGCAACTCTGACAGATACTATTTAAGCTATAGCTTATGTCGTTATTTTTAATCCATCTGTTTCAAGGGGTTAGATAGGAAATATTTTCTTGGGTTAGTTTGGGAAACTGATCCTCAAAAACTTTATTTTTAAGTTCGTGTGCTTTATACCATATGTGCAATTTGCTCAGCAAGATTGCTATCCCTTTAGTTATTTTCTGGTATATTGATAGTGGTCATGGAAAGAGATTTTTTATTGTTTTGGTAAATAAACCTCTAACAGCCACACTAAAACTGTCAGAGTGCATTCTATTCTTCCTTCCCTTACCTCCCCATACACATGCTTTGCTATTGCTATTGCAGTGCCTCCTTCAATTCGATGAATAAGTGGACCACTTCCACAGCTCATGCCAGCCTATGTTGTTTGGTGTGGGGTTAATAGAACACACTGCTGTTTTACTGCCTATTGCCAAGTCAAGGTGAGCCTGTGCAGACTCTATCCCTGCAGCTTCAGAATTTGAGCTCTTTTGCCTGCTTTCAAATGTGCATCTGGCTCTTGGAAGAGCAAAGTATTTCTGCCAGGATGACAAGATTTCATACACTGAGCTGTCCAGATCATCTCACCATAATCTCACAATAATAATCTTCCAAAGAAACATTCTCTTCTGGAAGTCCTGCTACTGTACATGGCGTTTGCTACGGAAAATGGTTTAGTGCTATGAATCATTTTATTAGAGTTGTATCGTTTTTCCACACAGGAAACTCAGAGAATTATTCATCAATAAGGAACAGCATGAAATGAAATCCAGTTTCTTTTTTTTTATTTATCATTAGCTTAAATTTAACTGTTTAAAAAACTGGTTTTCAGTATTTCTGTTCATTAAGTCATGTTTGGAAGCATCTTATCTTTTCCTTTCTGTGCCCTTTGCTTTTTCCTTTTAGGCATTTTTACTGCAGACAACGTCATATTTTAGTTCTACTTACTTATAGGATATTATTATGCTGATAGTTACACAGCATTTTTTAAATCCCACATTGGGTCGCTAGACTGACAAAGCTCAACAGCAAGTCATTTGGGAAGACATATTACTGGTGTGTTCTTGAAACCTCCCAGACTGATTAAGTGAATTCACAGGTAGATCTGCTTTTTCGCTTGTGTTTTCTAAATGAGTACTTTAGAGAGAAGTAGTGTAGTGACTTGCCACACACACAGTTTATCATTATGTATCATTTGATAAGGCAAGATTACTGAAAGGCTTGATAAATAGTATCCAGTGCACTAATTAGCAAAATCAGTGAGAGCTGGAGTTGGTTTAGCAAACGTATCTTACCCCAAGGATGTCCAAGCAGACCATGATCTATGTAATACAAATGGTCAATATCAGTCCATGAAATAGTACAAGTTGTTATTTTTCAATAAATGATTGTTAATGGAGCTGTATTTCAGAACCTAAAAATATGGTATTTTTATTGGCCATCATCCTTAATGGAAAAGAACCATTTTTCATATCCTCAAATATTTAACAGTCTGTGACTCAGCCAATTATCATCTGAATCATTTTGTTTAATTTTGTACCCAGGAACTGTAAAACTTAAGTAAAAATTTGCAATTTAGAAGAAAAATGCAAGAACAAATCTTAGAGGAAGTGCTGCTCTGTGGAACATGACGCCTCAGTTTGTGCCATGTTACATAAATTTTTTGCCTTGAGGATGCTCTGTTTCTTTTTTCAGCACACCTGAAAAATTACTTTCATGCATTATATCCTCCGAGGCGCTTACCAATAGTCAGGATACCATATTGCTTAGTCAATATGTTTTTGTTCTGGTTAAATTAGTAATTATTCACCAGATTTTTATTACATTTTTTTGCAATCCATCTCTTTTCCTGGCATCTGCAGGAGTAAGAAAAAGGTGTCCCTTTCCTTGGCAATCACCAGCATTGCACTGGCATTACTAAATTTCCGTCAGTTATTGTAAATGGAGTTCTGGCATGCTGTTATGACGGTTAAAATGGCATTGATTCGTACACTTTTCTTTGGGGCTTTTCACATGCTTGTGGAAAGGCTTACCTCCTAGTATAGCCTATCTGTCATTTTTTTTAGCTGGTGCTAAACCAGCTGAATCTTGATTAATCCAATATCGTATCTAAATCTGAAGTCTGAAAACAAAAGTGGAGCTTTTATTTAACTTGAGCTAAGTGTCTAGTCAAAGCTAGTTGCTTAAGATGTCTCTATAGGCACTGGTGAGAAAAGGACGTTCACAAAGTATGATTCTTCCCATTTTAAAGTACTTTTGTAGTTTAGAGGGTATAGAGACACCTGTTTCTCTCCATTTTCTGTTAAGGGAGGCCAGTTTAGATCAAATGCCAACTTCTGAGATTAGTGATACCAATATAAGCTGTATTTCCACGTTTCTTTCAGGTGTGCAAGGCTCAATTGTAGATGTACGTGGGCATCACAGTCTGACCAAGAATGGCATATTTTGTTGCTTCTGTAAAGGAAATAACCCAGATAGATACCTTTAGAACAATTGATTAATGGATGTAGTTTCAAAAGCAGCCTGATAAAGACATTGCCCCACAAGTCTACTCTTGTGAATCGTGTCCACCTGCAGCCTTTTTCCACCCTGTTGTTGAATGTCATTACCTGTACTGAGAGGTGTAACTTGGATTGTTTATACTTCTGGACACTGACTTCAGTTTTTACTGTTTTTTCTGTAACGCCTAGTACATTTTTAGGTACTGTGAAATATTAATAGCAGCTGTGGAAGATCGGAGAATAGGGCTATCAGCACAGGCAGTTGGTCAAAGATGCTTTTTCTTTCCGTGCTGAGGAAACAAGTGCTTTCTGTCTCCTTGGTTGTAACAGGTTGTCTCCCTCTGCTACCAAATGACATGTCTATGGCCCCACTCTGCAAGTGGTTGCACACATTTACTTTAGGCAGGTGATTCGCCCCATTGAAATTGTTAGGTGTACCTAAATTAAAACTACTCGGTTGTGAATATGCAAGACTGTGGTTAGGAAACCCTTGTAAAATGGCTTGTTAAGCTGCTGCATGTGCTAGTTATTTCTGGTAGCTGTGGCCTATATATTACTTACTTGTATAAAAGAGCTGCAAGAAGGCATATCTAGCTTATTGACAGAAGAACTCGTATTTGATATGTTGAATGGCAGGTGTTGTCTTACTGTTGCTGGTCAGATGCAAAGAAAGATGGTTTTGGTACACTAGAGGTCACACAGTCTGAGAATGTTGGTTGTCTCTTACCATAGCTGTATCTATGGTAAAAATTATCATTGCTTGCATCTTTTCCTCCATAATTTCATTTTCTATCATTTTAATGATTTAATTTCATTTACTATCATTAAAATATTTGAAAAACATTCTCTGGCTTTCTCATGTATGTGAAAATTCACATCCTTTTACCCACTAGCCAAACATAATGTTTTTTGTGAAGAATATTTTAAATATCTCACTTTGACTTCTTTATTTGTCCTGTATATAAGAATCATATTTGCAGAATTAGCAAATGTGTTTCTGTATTTCCTTCAATATTTGGCATAAGTATATGGAAGGAAATATTTGACATATGTCAAATATGACCAACGAAAAGTAGCTCTGTAAATGAGCATTTGTATATTATTCCCACTTAAAAGCAAAGTTTAATGTTGATTTTATTATTTTCTTTATATTTTCTCTTTAGGTTGCAGTAGATTGTACCACATTTCTTAAAATTCTTGACCAAAGAATTTAAACCTAATTTTTTTGTAATGTTTAGTGCACATACCTCCTTTCATGCTTGGACATGGAAGCATGATGTATTTTTCTCTGATCTGAATACATGAACTTCTTTGACGTAACTGATAATTGCAAAAATACCTTTGAAGCTTAGACAGATTTATTCATTTATGGATGTAACAAGTGACTTTAGGTCACCTTGTCTGAATAAATGGATCTTGGAAATACTTTATTAACTTAGTTCTCTAAGAAAATATGCACATAAATATAAAATATATATAGCCACAAAAATGATGCACATACACAGAAAGTTAATCATATATATCTACATATGTGCATATATGCATAAATATAGAACATGTAAAAATCATCTGAAAATGGAAGAAAAAAATAGTTCAAAATCAGGAAAAAGCACATTTAAAGTGGCTATAGGGACAGAGGGAGATCTTGAATGCTACGAATATATGTCATATGCCATTTTCTAACTTTTTTTAAAAAAAGAAAACGAATTGAAAACAAACTCCACTAATTCCATGATGTCAGAATGTATTGATATCCAGAAGTGTGATAAAAGTCTTTCACTCCTCGAGTGCTTGCTGCTAGAGTTTACGAAGTGGTTTTAGCAGTGACTTGTCCTATGTGTACTAGCCACTAGAGGGGGAATTAGACACATGTTTTGTCATGAAGTTTTGCAGATATTTGGTTGCAAAAGTCTTGAGATTCTAGAAAATTTTCCTGATTTTTAGTCTGTGTAGAGTATGGTCTTATGGCTACTGATCTGCAGTCTTCTAACTTTCTGTCATTGGGGTCTAATCCTCATTTCAAATTCATAGAATCACAGAACAAGTTAGGTAGGAAAGGACCTTTGGAGGTCATCTTGTCCAAATACTCTGGCCACTGAAGTGAGGCTAGATTCAAAGACAGAGCCAATTTCCAAGCTTGAGTAGGTTGCTCAGGCCTTTGTACAAGCAGGTGTTAAGGATCTCCAAGAGTGGAGATTCTACAGCCTTTCTAGGAAAACTGAATCCAGGATCTGACCACTAATGTCCACAGTTAATATTTTTTTTCCTAAAATTTAACCGGAATGTCCTTTGTCACAACTTGTATCTGTTGCCTTGCAACATTTCATTGAGCACCACTGCGGAGAGACTGTCACTGTCTTCTCTACACCTTCCCACTGATCAGTCGAATACTACTGTAATATGCATTCTTAGCCTGCTCTTCTTAAGACTGAGGAAGACAGTTCCTTCAGAGTCTCCTTGTATGACATCTGCTCCAGGCCCTAGTCATCTTGGTAGCTCTCTGCTGGATTTGATCCAGTAAATTAATGTCTTTCTGAGAAGCCCAAAACTAGACGTGGTTCTTGCAATGTGATCTCAGAAGCACCAAATAGAGAGGAAGAACAAGTTTCCTTAATCTGCTGGCTACACTTGTTAGTACAGCCCATTAAAAAAATTTTCATCTCTCTTTGCTACTCCACATCTCTATATGTTGCTTCTACTTTCTGTTTGATGCTTAGTCTTCTCCAAACCTTTGAGCCCACCCTGGCTTCCACTGTCAGCTTTTTTCGTGTTCCTGTTCTCCATCTTCTTTCCTCTCTGCCTGTGTCCAGATTCCCCTCCCCACCTTCTTCCTGCACTCCACTCCATACTGTATGAAGAACATTCATCATTGTACGTAAATGCTTTACAGACAAAAAGCTTAGTGTTAGGTGTTGTCAAGGAGGAAGAGACTTGTTTCAAATATACAAAAATTTAGGTCTGAGTTTTTCAAAGTGGTTGACATCCTACCACAGGTTTTCTCTTGCAAATAAAGGCTTCCACTTATTGCCATCAGTGGCAGTTGCAAGCATACTGCTGTGTGAAATGCAGAGTGAATACAACTGCAGAGATTGTATTTCACCATATTTTGTATTAATCTTTTTACCCATTCTCCAGCACAGTTCTTGATTCTTTATTCTCAAAGAGGTGCACAGTGTTCTGTCAGAGGAATGGGATTTATTCTTTCAAGTCATATCTGGAATATATGTTTATGGATTTATGATAGATTTGTATTTCTATGGAATAGATCAAAAGGATTGCTGAAATGAAGGGAATGTTTCTAAGATGTTGAGATACACTGTAACATTATCACAGTATTTATTTTCATTTTTTTCTGTACAGAACTCCACCCATTACCCTGGCCACAAGGTGAAGTGGTATTTTTCCCCTACCTTCCAGGCTGTGTAGCCAAGCAAAACATGTATTTACAGGCAGAAGGAGATCTGTTTATGGAATAGGTTTGAGCTAATGCAAGAATTCTCTGGATACGATGTATAAAGGCATTGAAAATGCTGTTATTTGAACATAATCTCTAAATATACTTGCAAAAAATGGTAATATTACAAATCATAATTGTCACATGCCATTAGAGTATTTCAGTAATTCTGCCACAGTTTTAAGGATCTCATGAGATGATCAGATTAATCTTTTAATGTACCTCTTGCTTGACAGCATTGAGTCCTGTGCCAGGCTCAATCAGTACAAATGTTATGTGAATTTAACCCTATAGTCTCCACAAAAGAGGAGAGGAGGAAGACAGGCAAGGGAAATTGTTGAAGTGGCTTAAAAATCCTTTTTAAAGTGGAAATAAAATATTTTATTGCAGTTATGTAACACAAAAGTAAAGTGTATCGCACAGCATTTATTGCTAGTCACTGTTACAAGACAGGAGTCTAAGTGAACTATGTAAATCTGTGGTATGTCCAGTGTGGAAATTCATGTAGTTTACTCCAGGTTCTTAATATGGAAGAGAAATGAGGAAAAGAATAGTAAAAGTCAGAATTTCCAGTCAGTCTGCTTGACAGGCTAAGCCAGTGTTACGGGTTTGCGTGGCAAGGTTTTAGTAGCATGGGGGCTATAGGGGTGGCTTCTATGAGAAGCTGCAAGAAGATTCCCCCATGTCTGATAAAGCCAGTGCCAGCTGGCTCTAAGACAGACCCGCTGCTGGCCAAGGCCAAGCCATTCAGAGACAGTAGTAGTGCATCTGTGAGAGCATATTTAAGAAGGGGAAGAAGAAAACTGCGGTGAAACAGCAGTAAATAGTGGGGAGTAAGACGATGTGAAAGAAACAACCCTGCAGACACCAAGGTCAGTGAAGAAGGAGGGGGGGAGGTGCTCAAGATGCCAGAGCAGAAAATCTTCCCCTGCAGCTCGTGATGAAGACCATGGTGAGGCAGGTTGTCCCCCTCAGCCCATGAAGGTCCAGAGTGGAGCAGATATCCACCTGTAGCCTGTAGAAGGGACCCCACGCCGGAGCAGGTGGATGCCTGAAGGAGGCTGTGACCCCCGTGGGGAGCCCGCACTGGAGCAGGCTCCTGCCAGGACCTGCAGACCCGTGGAGAGAGGAGCCCACGCCGGAGCAGGTTTGCTGGCAGGGCTCATGACCCCATGGTGGACCCACGCTGGAGGAGTCTGTTCCTGAAGGACTGCACCCCGTGGGAAGTACCCATGCTGGGGCAGTTTGTGAAGAGCTGCAGCCCATGGGAGGGACTCACGTTGGAGAAGTTTGTGGAGAACTCTCTCCTGTGAGAGGGACCTCACGCTGGAGCCAGCGAAGAGTGTGAGGAGTCCTTCCCCTGAGGGACAAGGAGCAGCAGAGACAGCGTGTGACGAACTGACCATAACCCGCATTCCCCGTCCCCCTGAGCCGCACGGGGGGAGGAGGGAGAGAAATGAGAGTGAAGTTGAGACCAGGAAGAAGGGAGGGGTGTGGGGAAGGGGTTTTAAGATCTGGTTTTATTTCTCACTATCCTCCTCTGATCTGATCAGTGATAAATCCAACTCCCTTTTCTTCCCAAGTTCAATCTTTTTTTGTCCTTGACAGTAATTGGTGAGTGATCTGTCCCTGTCCTTATCTCGACCCTCGAGCCTTTCATCGTATTTCCTCTCCCCTGTCCAGTTGAGGAGGGGAAGTGATGGAGTGGTTTTGGTGGGCACCTGGCATTTATCCAGGCCAAACCAAAACAACCTGGAATTCNCTTCTTCTAGATCATGGCAGGGTTCAGAGTTGAGTCATGTGGCTTTCCTTCTTATTTGGGGAACAGTATTGTGCATGTATTTCTGAGGGTTCAAGAGTAGTTGTTGACACCTCCATACTAAAATGAGACGACTTCTCTGCATGTACTACAGCTATGTTAGAACAGTAGTCTGCAATCCAGAGCTCTGGACACTGTTAGAAATTTGAAAATAGGTATAGGAATGGCATTAGGTGGCATCTTTGCTTAAGTACATAAAACTTCATGATATGCAAAAATGAGAAAGAAATAAAATACTGCAGGTAACTGAGTAAAAGTACTTTTCTGCAAAAGACAGCTGTGAGAGCTAACTTATGCGATGACATAAGTATGCTGCAAAAATTATTGGAAAACTGCTGTGTGGGTAACACCTATAATTTGTAATTACTATTACTTATACAGACATTCCTATATCAGATGACACCAAGCTGAGTGGAGTGGTTGACATGCCTGAAGAACAGGATGCCATCCAGAGGGACCTGGGCAAGCTTGAGAAGTGGGCCCAGGTAAACCTCATAAGGTTCAACAACACCAAGTGTGAGGTCCTGAACCTGGGTCAGGGCAACCCCTAGTATCAATACAGACTGGGGGATAAAGAGATTGAGAGCAGCCCTGCCAAGAAGGATTTGGGGGTACTGGTGGATGAAAAGCTGGAAATGAGCAGGCAATGTACACTCGCAGCCCAGGAGGCTACGTCAAAAGCAGCATGACCAACAGGTCAAGGGAGGGGATTCTGCCCCTCTACTCCGCTCTGGTGAGACCCCACCTGGAGTCCTGCATCCAGCTCTGGAGCCCCAGCACAGGAAGGACGTGGACCTGTTGGAGCGGGTCCAGAGGAGGGCCACAAAAATGATCCGAGGGCTGGAACACCTCTCCCATGAGGAAAGGCTGAGAGAGTTGGGGCTGTTCAGCCTGGAGAAGAGAAGGCTCCGGGGAGACCGTATAACAGTCTTACGGGGGGGGCCCTTACTTAAAGGGGGCTTATAAGAAAGATGGGGACAAACATTTTAGCAGGGCCAGTTGTGATAGAGCAAGGGGTAATGGTTTTAAACTGAAAGAGGGTAGATTTAGACTAGATATAAGGAAGACATTTTTTCCATGAGGATGGTGAAACACTGGCACAGGTTGCCCAGAGAGGTGGTAGATGCCCCATCTCTGGAAACATTCAAGGTCAGGTTGGATGGGGCTCTGAGCAGCCTTGTCTAGTGGAAGGTGTCCCTGCTCATGGCAGGGGGGTTGGTCTTTGAAAGTCCTTTCCAACCCAGACTATTCTGTGGTTCTACGTTACTGTTGCTGTTATGGGAAATAGGCATGTGGTTCATACACATCGCCTGTATAAGCAGTCTGAGCTCTTCACCTGCGGCTACATTTAGTTCTCGATATGTACTATCTCTATTTGTACTGCACTGTCCACAAACTCAGCAAAACTATGAGTCTGAGCTGTAAAGATTTTATTCTTTTACATGAATAGCTTTATGTTGAAAAGCTGCTAGTTTCTTTGCCCTTATAAGACCTAAGAATATAAATATGATTTGGTATTTTTAAAAATTAAAATTGCACATAGCAATGTCTCTTCTCATAAGATTCTCAAGGTTATAGTTTAGGAAAACATTCACACATCCCAGTTCAAAAAGAAAGAGAAGTGGTTAAGGACATGCTGTAAAAGAGTCTTTCTTAGGAGCGTGTGCTTTTGCATCTTGAAAGAATTAGGGCTCAATACTTCTGTTTTTCAAAAAAGTGGTTGTCATCCCATTTTATAGAGGGCAAAAGTGGAGCAGAAAGATGAGAAGTAATTTGCACAGTCATATAAAATAAGACTGTCACAAAAATAGGCTATTAACCCAGATTATGTCAATTCCATTCTTCTAGTTTAACAACTAAATACATTTCCTCTGTTAAAAGTCATTAATCTTGTATAGTTTTGATTTTTAATAAAAAGTTTAAAATATTATTTGTGATAAAATCCTAAACGTCAGTTTACTCTTTTTTTTTGTCTCTTTGGCAAATATTAGTATTATGTTCTGATGTTCTTTTTTACATATACTAGTGTGCTCAATAACATTTCAGAGATAGGCTAGGAGTAATACTGGGCATTGCTAGGCTGTACTTATATCACGCTTCATGAGAAACATGCAGTGACTGAGAAAGAAAGGACTGTGGGGATTCAGGTTTATGACATCATACTTAAAAAGTTATTCTAGAGAGAACCTCAGAGCAATCTTGAACTAACATAGTGTTCTAGGTGACAGTCCTGTATTCTAAAGATCCTTCATTTTATATTATCTCTGCTGTTTACACAGAACATCTGGATTAAAAATACGGCACCCTTTAGTATATGTTGATTACAGTGAAACAATTTTTAGCCAGAAAAAAAACCCCAATTTGTTACATATAACCAGCAAATATTTTACGTCAAAACCTCAATTGTTATAAATCAAGGTAGAGTTGTAGAAATGTATCTCATGGATGTCTTGAATTTTGCCTGGTGAATGTTTTTCTTGTGTTAATCAAAGCATGGTACGCAGCTATTTTAATCATATGTTTCACTAAGTTCTTGTATCACTAGAACTGTGGTGTCATGGGAACAGGAACTGCTTCTCAGAGTGGTGTTTCTTACTATGAAGCTGTCCAGATTTTTGCTGTTTACTGCTGTAGGTAATAAAAATATCAAAGACTTACTGTGAATGTAACTTTAAGGTTTAATAAGGAAGTTGTATTGATTTTGGGAACCTCATTTCTGGCAAGCTGTGATTACACTTCCTGTCTACCATGCCAAGTCTTGTGTTCAGTAATGGTTTGTTGCCTAAGGGAAAGATGATCAAAAGACATTCTTACTGAGGAACAAATACTGAAACTTTGTACAATTAAGGTAGCTGTGGTGGCTTGAAGGTGAGAAGCTATATAATTCATAGTAGAAATGCTCCTTCATTTCCCAGATGTAGTAAGGCATTCCAGCTGTGCCCCAGCATCTTGCTGGGTGAGACCAAGGAGTGCCTTTTTTCCTCTTGCACTACTCACCACCTTCTGCTTTCCATGGGAAAGAAACCACTTCGCTGATCAGGCCGGATGGGAGCCACCACTCCTGATAATAGTAAATGTAACCAGAAACCCAAAATATGTCGAATTTTACATTCAGTCATGCTAGAATTTTACTTCCTAACTTCCCCTCTGAGTCACTCCCCCAAAAATGTGGAGCTGTGGCTGATACCTTTGTTGGTACCAGCTCCCTTTTGTTACCATACTAAATCTTCATCTGCATTTCAGGGTTGTTTGTTCCACTTAGTTTAATGTATTCCATCTTGAAAGTTTCCTGGTATAGCTTTGGAAAAGGCTATTAAAATCTAGAATGACTTTTTGCAATGTGGGAGGTAATGGCTATTAAAAGCTGACTGACAAGGTGCTTTACTGCCTGTTGTCGAATGGAAATAGTAATTAAATTTAGTAGAGTTCATGAGTACTGCTACACTAAGGAGCTCTCAATCAGTAGTAAAGTAGATAGGAGCTGTCATGCCCATTTGCAACAGAAGCTGGGATCTGATGATATAAATTTTTCCTCAGTCTGCTCTCCTTGGACCAGCCTAGTCTCCATCAGGTTCATGTGCCATTGCATGCCTAATAACACAGCTGCATTTAAAGACTGTCAGAGTTGCACTCAGGCTTCCATATTTAGTATAGAAGATCTTCCCTAGTATAGAATATCTTCCCCATTTCAAATTGAACAGAGTTTCATTGTGTATTTAAGGTTTAGCTCAGTGTCACTAAAATGCTGGTCTTTCTCATAGTGAAAGAGGTTTACTGGATCATTTAAAATTCTGATGTTCGAAAGTATGAAGTTTTTGCGGTTACTGTATCTTCTGTAAAAAGATCACAGATATGTCCTTAAGGATGGCATTAAAATCTTCTTTACACATCATGCACATTTAACTCATCATAATTTGTCCTGGTATCTGATGTTCCTAAATGAGAAATACTCTCTGTTTCTTTCACTAATGTTCAAAAGAAATTCTATAAGGGAGAGATTTATTTACTGAGCGAGCATATCAACTTGAAATAACACACTGAAAAACTGCAAATGCATTTATGATAATTCAGAGAAGGTAAAATCAGCAGTTTGTCTCCCAGAGATTGCAAAGTCAAATGGAATTAGATGCTTTAGGCTACATCTCCACAGTGACTGTAAATATAAGTTGGCCATGATTGTAGAAGGGGATTAAAGCTTGTGTGTTGCTTCAGTTTTCACACAGCCAAATTCAGTTAAAGGCTCCACTATAAAATGTTTTCTTTAGAGATTCTAGACTAAGTTCTCAACATTTTCACATGCATTCTTTCTTTATTTTGGAAATTTGGGTTGTTCATTTCTATAGTAGTATACCCTTGTGCAGAACTTTCGCATTTGGAATTAAATGGTGCTTATTTTAGCATCTTAATTTCTTTCTCTAGAAGCACTTTCAAGTACTTACATTCTGTGCTAACATTAAGCAACAGCTTGTTCTGTTTGTTCTGTGGCAACGTGAAATTAAAAAGCAGCTTTGCAAGCAGCTAACCCAGTAGATTAAAAGAAAATTATGCAGTTTTCTGATGCAGCTTGAATCATGTTGAAAAAGTGAACTCTTAGTACTTGGTGTAAGAGCATTGAATTTGATTTAAAAGGCAACAAGCATAAATAGTACATTTTCTTCTTTCTTCAGGTGAGCTCCATTCTTGCTTCTGAACAGAGCTAAAAAAAAGACCTGAAACCCAAGCTAACTGATTCAGTAAAGCAGAAAAGTCTCATTAGTGGCCTGAGCTTCTATGGCAGTTCCATGCTGGCATTTGATCATTCGGCTGTAGTGATTCAATCATTCCACACAGCTAATTTAGTGAGTCTCTTCATTCACGTCACAGGAGATTAAGTGAAAGTCTTGTCCAGTGCATGACTGCATAGGCAGACTGAATTAATCTGTATTCCTATGTGCAAAGAACAAGGTCCTGGCTTGTGATCAACCTTGTTGGCAACCACAGGGAAATTCTCAACATAATTTGAAAGTTGGAAATTTTGTGGATGTAAATAGAGATTATAAGAAACATTGCATAGCTTCCTGTTAAACAAGAGCAAGATATTAGTCAAATCAAAAACTTCCCGGTTCAAGAAACTTTGTATGAAAAAAAAAAAAATTTATCATCATAGTTTGGTTTTACATGACAAGATGTATGACAGGGACACAGTTTTTTTCAAAGCAGCTGAGTCAGCTTTAAAGGTGAATTTGGTTAGGAGAAGAAAGAAAAGGAGAAGAAAGCTAGGTAACAGCGAGCAATTAAATATAAGGAAAAACACCTAACAGCACAGGTTTGAGTATGGTAGTACAGCTCCAAATGGCTTTACTGAAACAGTTTCATGTTACTACTATTAAGAGTACAGAAAAAGAGATACTCCTGTATTGCTTTCTCATACTTCTGTAAATTCTCTAGAGCAGTTGTAAATGCCTGTTGTGCTACTGATATATTGCAGACAGACATCATGGAAAGAGTTTTAGGACAGCTTTTATGGTGACAGTTCAGCTGAACTACTTTGTAGTTCAGTAAGTTGCAGTAGTATGTTACTACTATGATACTTAGAGATTGTTAACTGAGGATGGACATATGTCTCTGTGCAAATATAACAGTAAAAATTTCAAGACCCACTAAAAAGCCCAGTGAAAAACAACACTATCGTAAAAGACAAAATGCTGATGAAAGAAATGTCCTTTTGTACATCTTTAGCAAGTCTTTGCATTTTCCCTCTTTTCTACTCTTATTTCCAGTCTCAGTCTCATGTTTAATGCTTTTTTGTCCTTAACATCTTCTTTTCCTATGCTTCTAGCTGAAACATGGTCACAGAGTCTGTCGACTCTTCTGTACAATCACTTCCAAACATTTTATAGAACAATCATAACGAATTGTCCCTCATTTCCTCCTTCCTGACTGTAAGAAACATAGGAAGAGACAGGTAAACAAAAATAACATCAGTACAGACACAGAGTTCTCGAAGGTAACTTTGTGACCTGACTGTTGTTGATGTCCTTTCTCTCACTTCTCAATCATTCTGTGGTTAAGAACCCACTGCATCACAATGAATTTGTACTGGTATGTTCTTCAGACCAAGAACTATGCTTGTGATTCTTGGCACATTCGGAGGTCATTTGTTCGAATGATAGTTGCAGTCGTATTTTATGTCTAGAAAATGCTTATATTTGAATCACTGCTATTGTAGGTTTTATTGTCTAGAGTAATAAAAACGGAACAAACTTCACTTGATAAGGTGTTCTGTACTAAAACTACGTCACTGATCTCAGGAAAAACGTTATTGTTTGTAATAAAGGAGCTTGCAAGTAGTCTGGGAAAGATTTCATTAAGCACACAGCAAAACGCTATTAGTATTCTTTTGTCTTCCCTGACAGGCAGATTTTATGTCACAGCAAAAGCAGTGCTCTTCTTCACTGTGGTATTTGTCACTTTTGAGTATTATGGAAAGTTTGGTCATTTGTTCAGATTTTTTACCTAGACTGTGGCCTATAACAGGTTGAAGGGTAATGAGAGAACAAACATATGCCCTGAGTATACTCAATGATATCATAGTATAGAGAAAGGGGAAAATAAATATAAACCAATTATTTTTCTGTGGTCATTTATCCATTTCTCCTGTGATTGAAGCCTAAAAAGAACAATTTCAGTAATTTATTGATTAAATAGATTAACAGAACATTTTTAATGTGTACATGTGCTGTAACAGCTTTGGATGGTTAGTGGATTTTGCAAGACTACATTTATCAAATGTGGAAACTTGGACAGATGTGGTATACACCAAAACCTTTAATGCTGGAAACACTAGAAAAGAGGAGTATTAGAAAATAGACTTTTGATCTAAAACTGCTAGCAGCCTTTCAAAGGTGAATAAAATTCTCTGCAATGAAGCCACAAAACTAGTATAAGGTTACTTGCTCTTTCAGATTAAGATGATTTGATACTATTTATGGAACAGCTGGCTCCTGATTTATTGGATATAAACATTAACAAAAGATTCTATTCAGAGTGAAAAATCCGCATCCTGTCACAAGAAGTGTCATCCAAAATTCCAAATGAATGGATAGAAAAGAAATATTTTGAAGTTACTGAGCTGCAGAATAACATAGAATCTTGCTGAGGCAAACAAATGGTAAAGATCCTCTACAGAAAATTTGCATGGAATTTTCTTTTCCAACCATGAGTTCAATCATCCAACAAAATGCTGTCTTACACCTGTGAAAATGGCTTAGACAAGAAGCAGATTGAAGCTATGTTTCTTCTTCATACAAAAAGCATGTCACTGTTCCAAATGAAAGCTGGTTTTTTATTTTCATTTCCTCCTTGATGGTTCTATACGAAGCGAAAACTAAGAGGAAAAGACACACGTGTACCCGTGTCTAAGAGGCTTTCCCTGTCCAGCCTGGTAAGCAGGTCTCAGCTGCAGCATCATGGCTAGTCCCTACAAATATGATGGTTATGGTGACATGATCATGTGCTGTGAGGGTGTTAGTGAACAGTATTCCTGTCAGTCATTCAAAATAGTAGCACTGAAGGTGAAGTGATGCCCTACATTGGAAGGAGGGACTTCTTCAAACCAGACTTCATTTCAGAGCCTGGATGCTGGAGGGCTTGTCAGATACCAAGGTTGTGCTCTTGACCTGAACCACATGCCTACCTTTCTCTGCTGACTGCAAAGGGACCCTGTAAAGACTAGCTTCCTGACTTACGCACCAAAATTCAGTGACCCAGATTAGGCACCATAAAAACCTAAATGAAACCTTGGAGTGGCAGAAAAAGTTTAAAACCAGATAGTTAGTCCATGGAATTGGGAGTAGAAGGTTTTCTTGGGAATTCTGATCCCAGATCCTGACACTCCTTTCGAAGGATCTCTAGTAATGTTGTCCTTAATAAAAGTATCCACCCTTTGTCAAGGATGGTACGTGGCCCTGTTATTTGAATTCAGTCTTAAATGAGATGATGAATGTTGGTAGAACCCTACAGTATTCTACTGGTCTTGGAAAATTAGTAAATTGGTTCAGTGATCTTTTTGTGCTCAAGTCTACAGTCATTCTTGGGCAGATTTTCTGGCATGCATAGGGACAGCACTTTGTTATTTTGTTAGTTTGTGACTGACTGTGATAGTTCCAGCCCCCAGTTGAGAAGATATTGCTATCACAGTTTCCGAAAAATCAAGCATAATCTTCATTGTTAATGTCATAAGGAGAGAAAACTATTTGATAAACTGGATGCATTCAAGAAATTGTGAAAATCTTATTCTTTGGATTTCCTAAAAGACATAAAGGAGAATATAAACAGAGGTAGGTCAGATCTGTATTTTGGATACCTTAGGAGTGGAACATGTAACCAGTTGGGTACCCCAGCAGTCTCCAAAAGTCTAACCAAAGTTCTTGAAAATGTTCTGCCTAAACAATCCAGCAAGTATAGGGATAATAATAGTAAATTATTTTTTTAAAGTTCAGAAATAGTAGACAGCTAGAAACTTTGACAATGTGCTTAAAGCTAGCATCAAATCATTAATTCACTGCACTTGAAAATTACTCAGGCCAAGTGTAGTTATATCAGTATCCTGTTTCAAGCAATGGCAGAACCCAAAAGCCTACGGAAATAAGTAAAAATTGTGAAAGATCATAATTAAACTTTCCATATATTCCCTCAGCTTCTAACCGTGTGCTTTAGACTGAGTTTCTGGACAAAGACTGCATTTGACAGAAGTAATGTCTTTATATTCAATGGAAGGATGAATTTTCACCCATGGACATTTTTAGTTTTCTGTTTGAAACGTGTAAACTGTTAACTTCCACAAGATGGCAAGGATGTCCACAGATTAATAAGATGTTACATGAAGAACTGCCTCCTGTTTGTTTGAAGCCTGTGCTCTGGCAGATTCATTTGATGGCCTTCTCACTCTGTATTACAACATGAAGAACTGATCCCTTTTCACACTCGCCATGCCATTATTTCAAAAATCACTTTTCCAGCTTGACAAATTCCAGCCTATTTAACTGTTTTTTTTCTGTAGAAGCATTTCCAGAACACTGATTATCCTCACTGCCCTTTTCTAGTCCTAGTGAACAACTTTGAGATGGTGGAGCAAAGCTGCATGCAGTGTACCAGATGCAGGTGGGCCATTTATTCAATTAGTGACTTAAGGAAGTTCTGTGTTGTTCTTTCTTCCATTCCATCTTTATTCTATTCCACTCCTTGTTCTTTATTCCACTCCTGAACATTGCTCGTCACGCAGCTGACATTGTCCTGGAAAGAGAATAGCTGTAGAAGCTAGCTGCTAAGTGGTAATGTTTAACTTAGAGGCCATCTTCTTATGTGTAAATTTAGGGATTCTGTTTCCCTGCTTGTGTCACTTTCCGTGTATAGGCACTGAATTTCTACAGTCACATTACTACTCAATCTGTTAAGATCTTTCTGCATTTTTTTGCTGTTTGTCCTCATTTATTACCAAGTATAATGTAGTATCATCAGCAAACTTTAGGTGGGTTCATCACACACCTCTTTTTCTTGATCATTTATGTGAATACTTAAGAGCTTTTTTTCCCAGAAAAGATCTTTGATTTTATGGGTGGTCTTTTTCCAGTGCAAAAACATCCCTTCTCCTGTTTTTTGATCAACATTGTATCTGGGCAAGTATCTTCCCTTTTTGTCCTACTGCTTTTTTTCTTTTGTGAGGAACATTTTCAGAGTAATTTTGGAAATCCAAGTAGAAATTCAGTAGAGTAGATGAATGGATCTTCCTTATCCACATGGTCATAAACGCCTTCAAAGAACCCGTACTGCATAATGAAGCATAACTTCCCTTTGCAAATGCTGTGTTGGCTGTTCCCCAATACTTTATCTTCACATCCACCACTTCTGTTCTTACAGGTCTATAAAAGTCATGCCCCATATTCCAGGCACAATACCAAGGCCATGCCCCTTGCTTTATATTTCCTGTGTTCCTACATCTCTCAAAGTATTTCAAAGTGAAAGCAATCATTTTTCATGTTTGTAATGCTTCCAGGATGTCATCTGCCTTGCTGAAAACATGCAAAACTTTGCCTTTCACAAATGCCAGCGTAATACTCCATGCCACTCCACAAGCTATGTGTTATCACTGGTTTTCTGGTGTGACACAGCACACTGATTTCGTGTTAAAACTTGTCAACAATGGCTTCTACCCTGTAATTATGTAAAGGTGGAGCTATTTACAATACAGGTTTGTATCTATGTGAGTTTATGTGCAAAATTAGGGTTTTTATTTTCATTGAAGTGCCTAAGCCAGCATACTCACTTGTCATGTGGTTGTTTGGCTTGTGCAAAGCTAATGGTGATAAGCAAAACAGAAGAAGCTTAACAGCTCATTAAAGTGTGCATCTAGTTTGCATTGCCAATGGTTGTGGTGGGAGAGGGAGTCAATAGCAAATAGCTGTGTTGGACTTCACTGCGGAAGAATAAACGTTGAGCACTGCCGTACCTGTATTACTGCATAGAGAAAAGATGTACCAACAGCAGTGATAACAGTTATAATAAAAACCTCAGTTCTTCATAAGAATTTGCCAAAACAAAAAATAATTTCCCAGTCATAGCAGCAAAATTACTGATGGTGAAAGGGCGAGTGTAATTTCAGTTCATTTGCCAGTAGGTGGAGAATTGGGGCACTGTGATCCTTTGATGTTGCTGTTCTGTCAAACAAATTATATGAGTACACTTTGTTCAGGTCATTTCTGTAGTATAATCGTATCTACCATAGTAGATCAAAGGGAACCATGTTTGTGCCATTACTGAAAATTCATGTTTTCCCAGGTAATGCTTATGCAGTTATTATATATTGTATTATTTTCTGTCAGCCAAACATGCACTAGCACAATTATAGCTGTTCAGCTGGCTGTGGTTTTATTGAAGGGCTGATCTTTTGTCAGAACATTTCTATTAGCAATATTTACTGCTTTCTTCTTGATAATATTTATCTAAAAGGAAACCTAGTGTGCTAATTAATGGATAGCAAGTTTATTTGCTGTCCATTTAAATAAAATAAGCCTTATCAGTTCATAGTCTTGAGACACAGTTCTGAGAGACAAGTGCCTGTGTTTAGGTCACAGAAGACCTCCTAAGGGTGACTTAGGGTATGTAAACACGGACAAGTGTACTCCTCATTACCACAACATTAATGTCTGCCCTTTTCCTCCTTAATCAAACGTCAGCATACTCTCAGAGGTGTAAATTTGCTAAGCACAATGATGGGTTTACAGTAACATTTTCTTTCCTCTACAGCTGTAGTATCTTATATTTGTTGCTATAAGCAACAGTCCTTTGAGTGGCTGTATTTATAAAGCTTTAAAATAGGACACATTAGAGCATATAGTCTTTGTCATGCATGATTTTTCTCTGTGTTCTCCACAAAAAAAAATACACCCTGTGGAAAGATATGCTCTCTTACCTGGATTTAAGTAATTTTTGTTCCCTCCAGAAGCCCAGAGTTTGTTTGCCCCTTCGAGAGCAAATCCCTTTAAAACTGGAAAAAGGAGGAGACTGTGTGTCAAAACTGATTAAATCTGTCAGTTGTGGTAATCTATTGCAGATGTTCTTCTAGCTCTGTATACTCAGCATCTGTGTTGGAATGTGGGAATCTTGGCTTTCTTTTCCTCATGCTAAGGAGGTTGCAGTCTTGTCAGAGTCTTAATAACTTCAAACTCAGATGTTATGAAGGTAAGACCTCCTTCCATTTAAGTTTTAGGAAATTGTTTCTATTTCCCTGAAGTTCCAACACCAAGTGTGAATGACCATTTGGTATTATTGGTTTATTTAAAAAGGAGTTCAGAACAGCTGTATTCTCACTGGTGATTGTGCCAGCTTTTTATTTTATAAGCAGGCAATTCAACTCTGGCATATTAAAATTAAATTTCTGAAAGCCTTTGGGAGGTTCTTAAGAAATTCCATTGCTTTTCATGCACCTTCAGCTGTGGACCAGAAGCTGCAATAACAGTAGCTTTTAAAAGATGTTTAACCAACTGTGTTTATCTAGTGGACCATTTACTACAAAGTAACAGCCATCTCTTGACTGGAGATACAATTCAGGAGAAAATAAACATCTCAAAATAGTCAGAAAAAACAACTTTACTAATTTTATGGTGTCCAGAGAATATGGTTATTGTGAAATATCTCCAGATGCTCTACTTATGAAATCATGATATATTTATATCTGTACCCATTCGTGACTTGTTCCAGATGTTATTTCATCATGAACAGTACATGGAAATATGAATTTGTAATTTTAAGATTCATAATTACATCTTTAATATAATTATATTAAAAATAATTTTTGAAACATTAATACATAAGTGATTTTCTTTAAAAAGGACACTGGGCTTGAATACATGAAAAAGAGGCATGAAAGAGCTTTTATTTACTTTGTCATGGAAAGATAATTTGAATTGAATTAAGCACATTGGTTTCAATCCAAAGTGAAAGAAAATCAGTGTTAAAAAATTGTTAAGAGACTGTGAATCATCCCCTTCATAAATGATAAATTACTCATTTTTGCTTTGGTAGACTGCAAGTTTGTTCAGCCTTTATGAAATGTTACACCTGTTCAATACAATGAAAAAATAGCATAGTATTTCAAAGGAGCTTTTCAGAAGACTATAAGGGACAATGAAGTTAGTAATTTTCATTTCAGACATTCTGTGTCTAAAAGAAGACCTTAGATGAGAGATCATGTTATCTGTAATTGCTTCTTGTTTTATCTTACGAGTAGCTAATCCTTTTTTCTGACATAGCAGCTTTTCTTTGTCGTACAGAAGAGTGTGTAGTTTGGATGATACTTAACAAAATCAAGTCAAATGTGCTTATGAAGCTTGGCTGCTCACCAGCCCTTTTCCTCTCAAAAAGGCCTTTTTTAAAAACACAGAAAAAGAAGAAGAAAATCAACAAGGAAGAAACAAGCAAGAGAAAGCAATTCAAGCTAAATTTCATTTGTTGGAGTAGGGTTAGGGAGTGGCTACAGGTGCAACTGAGTTGACAAGTCTAGCAGAAAGGGACTCACAAGCAGCTGAGAGGAAGCTGCAGGTGGAAAAGTTCTTCAGCAGCACTGCTGCTGCTGGAGTGGTATGTCTGATTTTGCTCTTACCTGGGGAGTCGTCTGTTAAATAGCAAGGACAGAAGGACTTTAGAGTAAGCTCTTTGTCTTAATGTTCCTCTAATGGATTTATTTGCTGGAGGAAGAGGGGAAGAGAGAGATCTGGTTTTCCTTGGTCTGACCTTGAAGGAAGAACAGCAAATGGGTACATCTGAGTGACCAGTTCATACCTCTGGCAGCTTCCTACTCTTCAAGACCTTCTTGGAAATACAGTTTCTGATATGTGAATGAGGTAGTCTTACCTCGTTTTCTTCATGCTTTCCCTAGACCGTATCTACCGGTGGTTCGGCTTCTGAGGAAATTAAGGTTTGGTCATCTTCTTATGTTGTTGATGAGTAGTTGTATAGGTATACAGAGAAGGATCCTTGTTTGATGATGTGGGGTGTATGCAGTGTGTCCCAAAGAATGCACAACTTTGAAAACATTCTCCCATTCCTTCCCCTGCTGCTCCTATCTGACTCTTCAAAAACATGTGCTAAACATGCATCCATGAGCTAAAGCAAAGCATTTTCTGTTATCTTGCTGGGTTCTTCTAAGCAGTCTGTTGTCTGTTATCACTGGGAATTTTGAAGTGCTTATCATTTTTCAGGGCTCCTTCCACTGAAACTGATCCAACTGGTCGAATATCAGTATAGTTATTTCTCCAACTGCTAACATATGTATGAATATAAATAAGATTTATCAACATGGACCTTAGAGCATAGCATGTCTTGCTGTATCACATGTTACCACGACCAGACTGATTAATGTGTCGAAACTACCTCAAAAATACCTAGGTTGAGCTGCAGTCTGTAGCACTGATTTCAACCTAGACAAAACCGGTAGCAAGTTTCTCACAAGTTTTAGAAGTCTGCCACTTAAGTAATTCTGAAAATACTAGCTTACCGTAAACTGAGGTTATTTTGTATTGATAAACAATACTGTAAGCAAGGCTCTTATCTCCTGAGCTAAAATGTATTTTCTTTGATTGCTTGACTGAATTCCTGATATCATGTTCCATACTTACTTCTTTTCCTTCCATCCTTTCTCCCAAAGGCTGTTCTAAGCCAGTTATCTTCTTGCTGTCATCCTCCATCATCACTACTCTTTCAGACTCTAAAAGAGGTAGTAACATAGCACAAAACTTTCTGACTCAGGGACTACGTTATACACTGTTCTCTGCACCAATACTGGCATATTGGACTGTGTATAAACTGGTAAAGCAAACAATGGTGGAGAATATTCTATGAAGTGGATTCAGGTTGGAGTTTTGTCTATGTGTGTGATAAGGAAATACTTGTATATCACAGCAAATGGCGTGCACGGGCAGTTGCAGTACTCAAAGCAGCTCACAATCTTGATTTGGACTATACTGTCCCAAATGTGTATGCACCTTATGACTCTTTTTGGTTATATATTCCTCTAGAAATTGTAAAACCTGTTCATCCAGCCTCTCTCAGTTAACAGTGTGGGTGAGTTGCTCTGGCAATAAGTAAATGTTTTTAAAGGGCAAAATAGAGTTACTTTTCAATTAAAAAGAATGAGGGAGATGGCACTTCATAACATGGCATTTGAACTATTGATTGTAGTAGTCCTAAAGATGAGTGGCGGTCAGCATAAAGCATTTAAAATATCTGATATTGTGCTGTAAAACAGGACAAAGTAAAAAGGCGCTCATGATTTTCCACAACTTTTCCCTTTTCTCCTGGAGTAAGTATAGGTAGGAATGAGATGGTAGTTATTAGTTAACTTTTGTTCAGAATTTAGGTCATCTGAATAACAACATTTTTGCAAATCTATGCAGAGAGGTGGGATACTGTTACAATAGTAAGAAGATTAAGAAAGATTCCACCCCTCTTCCTAGGGAAAGAAAAAGAACTTGCATTTGTTCCTTGAGAGGTAACATATAATGAGGCATATCATCTGGTAGGGGTTTTTTAGGCTACCAAGACAGTGGGGAGGAGAGATTACAAGATACTGTCTTTTTTTAGGCATTCAGATACAGCGTACTTTCTAACAGTGATCTCAGTTGAAATCAAGTGGAAAGTAAACATTTTGTCTCTTTTTGATACCTCTGCACTTCTTATCCTACTAGTTTTGCATCTGCCTTTCTAGATTGTTGAAAGCCTGGCATCTAGGATCTGTGCTATGATGAGGACTCAGTAAAAATAAACCTCTTCTCTTAAACCATGATCAATTCTCCGAGTAAAGTTAACATCATGAAGTTCCACATTATCACCAGGGCAAAACGAGTTTCTTGTATTTCAGGCTGGCCATTTATTACACTCCTTAGAGCTTTAAAAGTCAAAGGGGGATACTCTTTCTTAGAACTACCTAAGTACTGTTTTGTGTATACTGAAAAAATATTTTGCAAAATAGAGTCTAAGTATTAAATTGATCTAAGGACACAATTATCTTGACCTTTTCGAGTGAAATTTATTTTAATCAGAAACACACATATACCATTATCAATGCAAAAACCTATCTAACCCACCAAGGACAATCCTTTGGTCATGCAAAACAAAACTAAACCAAAATATCTGACAAATATTCCTACGAATCTGATTCAGCCCTGACTGAATTCCATTTCTTACCCATCCCTTCATCTTGCAATCAAAGTAAGCTCTGTTGAGGGAGCTCAGCTGCATCTGGTATTAAAGCATTTCCTGCTTCAGCAGCATTCTCCCCTGCTTTAACTGACTTTCTTTTCTCATATGCCTGAACTGTGAATTGGGGTTTTGTTCCATCAGTGCATTGCTGTCAAAACAGACTCCTAATACTCTTATGGTGCTGCTACTTAATGCAGAGGTCACTGTGGTATGTGGGAAGTCTAATCAATAATCAAAGACTTATTGTTTTAGACATTGTGTAAAAAAAGACAATCTCAACCTGGAGAATTGTTAAAGTGCAATCATTAGAAGAATCCTTAAAGAACTGTGATCTATTCTTCCATCCCTAAACCCAGCACATATCTGCCTCACATGACAAATATGATCGTGTATCTTATGGACACATAGACACACCAGTCTGTTCTTTACACATCTCTGGATAGTTAAAGGAAGGTAGAATGAATTAGTAATTGTTTTGTAACCAGTGAGATTAGAATTTCTGACCTCCTCACATGTGTCTGTCTGGTACTCGTAGAAAGCGAGTCACTATCAAATTAAACTGTGTAACTTACTTGCAAATTGTGAAAACACAAGCAGCTTAGGAAAGGGAAAAGTAGGAAAATTATTAAGCATCCTTTGCTGCAGAAATTTGTTCCCTCTGCAGCTGGTGGGATGCAAACTTCACTTGAATCTGAAGAGCTTGCTAACCTGAGATTAAAGAAACTGAGAAAAACAAGACTGTCCTACTGCAGTTGGCTCTACCACAGCACTACTACTCTCTATGTAGCCTTGGACAGGCAAAACTGCAATGTAGTTTTTCCAAATATCTGGATTTTAAGTTCAGAGGCTTAGTGAATTTATGTACACTCATGTAACTAACTTGAAATACTAGAAGGACAGTTAAAATGGAATGAAAAGGAATACTTTATAGAATTGAAATAGCTGTGATTTGGACAAATACAGGATGTGCAGATGCTCTGTGGGATATAGAGGAAATGAGAGCCCTGCAACTGATGTAAAATTTCAAAGAATTAGTGTTTAACTGGATAGTGAAAAAAGGACAAACTGCTAACATTTTTGTGCTTCAGAGAAATTATAACATGTTATTTTGCTTATTGGTTGCATTTTTTCAGGGAAAGAAAGTATGTATGTTGGCTATTTGAGTTGGGACGTTTGTAATTTCTTCAGTATCTTCTAAAACTATTTACTTTGTCTGAAAATCGCTTTAGCCTTGTCAGTATGCTCGTATGCAATAATTCAGCATAGCAGAGTTCCAAGATAAGGCTGGATGAGCACTCAACAGAAATAATTCTTATATCTTCCTTTTTGCCTCGGAAAGAGTCCTGACCTACAAAAGCATAGAATATCTCTTCCAGATTTATTGCAAAAAGGGTACACTTGTTTGTAGTGCTGGTGAGCAACTTGCAATGTTAGCAACAGCCCTACAAACACCATCCTCCTTGTAGTTGTATACCATTCCTTCAGCTTTTGATTACAGTCTTAATAGCTTCCACTTCAGTATTGCAGATGAAACTGCCAATTACGACACTTCAGTTCCTCTCTCTGCATGGAATGACACATTAATGAATTGGTTTGAAAACAGATATGATACAAGTTGAATAGTTTACATGTAAAATCCTTTATCCACCAGGATTTCTGTGTGTAACGTGTGTGAGCTCAAGGTACTGAGTGGTTTTCAGTACTTTTCTGACCATCCCAAGTTGAAAGTTGTCAACTGTATCTTTTTTGCCTTCAAAATAGAAGAAAGGATTGGGGAAAAAATGTAACAGTAGAAAAGGAGGTTTTACTTTTAATGGTGAGCAAAGAAGTAGGAAAGATAATGGCTTGCATAGATGGGGTAGGCTGGCTGTAGTTCAATAGTTCAATGTCGTGTGTTACCTTAGCTGGACATTTGGGAACTGAAGTAGATCAGCCCTCCTACTGCAAGGCACATGGTAGCAGTTCCATGACTTGGATCTTCTCGACTTTCCTGACTTTGAAATCTGTTGCAGATGTGGTACTAGGATATATTGACTGCTGGTAAAATCTAGTGGAGTAATTGCTGCAGAACATCTTTTCTGAGAATTATTCTTGCTAATAAATTCTTCCCAAATAAATAGAAAATTGTGCTATTGGGATGTAACTGTAGATAGTGGGGTTCTATGGAAAGGAACTTTGATTATTGTTGCAATCAGGTTTGGTATATTACCTGGGTTAGTGAATAATTCTATGTTGGCTTGGCCAACCATAACATATCATGCTTATTGATACTGGGATTCAGGAAAGTAACTCACAATAAGAATTCTGGGTAATGTGTAGGAAGACTTCTGTTTCAGTTAAATAAACAGGATATTAGTAAATATGGTATCAATGCTTCTTGCCCTGATGTATTTGTTTTGAATGTTTTGGCAATTTTGCGTTGTAATTAACAAGACAGTAGATACAGGTTACAGTCAGACTTTTAAATACTGGTTTAGAGATTTGACTAGATTGTTCATCTTGTAGTCAAGAACTTTGACTGAAAAAACTGCCTTTACAGAAAGCCAGAAAATAGACAGCCAAGTAACAATTCAAATTTTTATTAGTCTAATAACAATAAAGAAATCAGATGAAAGCAAATCATGCTGAAGTAATTTTATGAAATTCTATTTTACCAAGTTTTATGCAGTTGTAATAGCTATTTCTTTATAAAAGCGTTCTACAATGAATGCAAATTGTATGTCACAATACTATGTCTTATACAAGGAATGTGTTAAAAATCCTTAGCTGTGACTCATTCTGGTTGCAAATGCAAAATCAGGCTCACAAATTTAGTGCTACAGGCTACTTGGAAAAATGCTAGGAAACTGTTTAAAAAACATCAAATCATACTTGTTCTTTGGACAGAAAGCCAGTTGTAGTTGCGTGTAAAATCAAGGCGTTTTTTTCCCTTAAAGTTGTTTTGTTCTCCTGCTAGAGCTATTTTAAAAGAACAAGTACTATATCTTCTTTTTAGGAAACTTTATCCATTTATAATGCTGCCATAATGTTTTGAAGGAGGGGGGTGAAGTACTTCAGTCTCTTTGGGCCAGAAGTCTATTTCACAAGCTATTAATATAATTCATTTAGCATTCAATGTAGTGATTTCAATTTTCACAACAAGCCTTTGTTTCTTCAAGTCTTTATACTTGATTCATCACTTGGTTTTTAACTTTCTGATAAGAGAAATTTCAGTGGAGAAGTCTGTCAGTTTAACTGAAGGTTCTGCCAATATGAAGACTCCTTTGCTAGTCACAGGCTAGCTTTTATGGATGGGCAGTTTTGCCACTCAAGCCACATCAGTAATGTGCCATAGTGTCAGAAGTTTTGAGTGCCAGTGTATTTAAGTGAAAGCTGTCATTCGGTGATGGATTCTGCATGACAGTCGGCTGCTAAATACCTAGACAGTCATGGTTTGTAGAGGACGTCCATAACACAAAATTTATTTACCAAAAACAAGCCTACAGAGAGGATGACTTTCCCTTGGTCGAGGAGGACTGCCTGAGGGATCGCTTAAGCAATCTGGACACCCACAAATCCATGGGCCCCGATGGAATGCACCCACGAGTGCTGAAGGAGCTGGCAGATGTCATTGCTGAGCCACTCTCCATCATCTTTGAGAGGTCCTGGAGGACAGGAGAGGTGCCCGAGGACTGGAGAAAGGCCAATGTCACTCCAATCTTCAAAAAGGGCAAAAAGGAGGACCCAGGGAACT
>Ga0065711_1000616_pt1 | contig 60071 bp, 18 predicted proteins | sample Hoacrofraction12_FD_59098 | JGI IMG/M metagenome (GOLD analysis project Ga0065711, IMG submission 59098) | Hoatzin crop microbial communities from Cojedes, Venezuela - Epithelial fraction 12 v2 (version 2) | ecosystem: Host-associated > Birds > Digestive system > Esophagus > Crop | place...
ATTGAGCTGTTGACCACTACCCTTTGGCTGCGACCATCCAACCAATTCCTTATCCACCGAACGGTCCACCCATCAAATCCATGGCTCTCCAATTTAGAGAGAAGGATGTTGTGGGGGACAGTGTCAAAGGCTTTACAAAAATCCAGATAGATGACATCCATAGGTTTTCCCTTGTCCACCCTTGTTGTTACACTATCATAGAAAGCCACTAGGTTGGTGAGAACATATATATTATATAGATAGATATACACACAGAAGCCTGAATTTCATAGTTCTTCAAAATGCACATAAGAGTGACTTCCAAACACTAGCAACAGTTCACGCACCATTTATACTCTGCAAAAAGAAAACCCACCTTTGCAAAGCTCAGCTTTATGAAAATAAGATTGCTTTCCAATAGCTCATGTTATTGTCATCATAGTATCAGGGCTAAACAGCAACTTGGAAACTGGACACTTACGAGGCTCATTGCATCTCCACACACTAATCAGAGAGTATTAGCTCATTTCATTGTCGGACAGCAAAGTATGTTAATTGCTTGTGCACGCTAGTTCAGATTGCAAGTCTCTATTTTTCATTCTCTGAGTAACATGGATACCCCAGCTCTGAAAGTTAGGACTACACTGTAATGCTTCCAAGATGCGAAGTCATTCCCATCTATCCACTTCTGAACTTTAAAAGCTGCTACTAAAGACATGAGCAAAATCACAACCTTGGCATAAGCATCACACACTTCTCACACAGCAAACGTCCACCCTTAAAACACACTGCCACTGAGTGAATACATGATTGAAAATGATGTAATAGGAAATTGTCATTTGTGTTTGAATTCTAACTTTTTTCCCCCTTAAGAAACTTTTTTCAGTGGCAAACTATGAAAAGCTGCATATTGAAGACCATCTACAGCATAAGCTTAGAGACATTGTCTAGTATTAAACATGCAAGCAGGGAATATATCTTCATTACCATTAAGGTACTCAGCATGGTAAAAACACTAGGGTGACATCCATCTTGAAGCAGACACTATCAGGTATCAGAAGATATTACACGAACTCCAGCTAACACGTATGGAAAATCTGTTTCTTCCATGCACAGAAATACTGCGTTTAGTAACCAGGCATATACATTGGCGAAGTTTGAAAACTGTTGAACATACCAGTGGAGAGATATGGATTTGATGGATGGACCACTTGGTGGATAAGGAATTGGCTGGATGGTCACACTCAAAGAGTTGCAGTTAACAGCTCGATGTCCAAGTGGAGACCAGTGATGAGTGACGTTCCTCAGGAGTTGGTATCGGGACCAGTGCTGTTGAACATCTTTGTCAGTGACATGGACAGTGGGATTGAGTGCACCCTCAACAAGTTTGCTGGTGACACGAAGCTGTGTGATGTGATCAACACACTGGAGTGAAGGGATACCATCCAGAGGGACCTGGACAGGCCTGAGAGGTGGGCCTGTGTGAGCCTCATGAAGTTCAACAAGGCCAAGTGCAAGGTCCTGCACACGGGTCAGGGCGATCCCAATCACAAAAAACAGGCTGGGTGGAGAATGGATTGAGAGCAGCCCTGAGGAGAAGGACTTGGGGGTGCTGGTGGACAAGAAGCTCAACATGAGCTGGCAGTGTGCGCTCGCAGCCCAGAAGGCCAACCATATCCTGGGCTACATCAGAAGAAGCATGGCTAACAGGTCGAGGGAGGTGATTCTGCCCCTCTGCCCTACTCTGGTGAGACCCCACGCAGAGTCCTGCGTCCAGCTCTGGAGCCCTCAGCACAGCAAAGACATGGAGTTGTTGGAATGGATCCAGAGGAGGGCCACAAAAATGATCAGAGGGCTGAAACACCTTTCTTGTGAAGGAAGGCTCAGAGAGTGTTAGGGCTGTTCAGCCTGGAGAAGAGAAGGCTCCAGGGAGAGCTTATAGCAGCCTTCCAGTACCCGAAGGGGACCTATGAGAAAGCTGGAGAGGGACTTTTTACAAGGGCATGTAGTCATAGGACAAGGGGTAATGGCTTCAAGCTATAAGAGGGTAGATTTAGATTACATATAAGGAAGAAATACTTTACTACGAAGGAACTGACACAGGTTGCCAAAGAAGTTGCGGATGTCCACTCCCTGGAAGTGTTCAAGACCAGCTTGCCTGCAGCTTTGAGGAACCTGATCTAGTAGAAGGTGTCCCTGCCCATGGCAGGGGTTTGGAACTAGACAATATATAAGGTCCCTTCCAACCCAAACCATTCTATGAAAACCATTTTAAACTGCATAGGAAATCCAACAGATACTTTGAAGTAAATACTTCTAAATAAAAAAAATAAAAACAAACCAAAAAGTTATAAAGCAGCTGAAAAAATGTCAAAATTGAAAGAACTGGGGAAAATGAATAAAGGCTTTGGACAATATCACTATTAGACTATATGGTGTCAGTTTAATAGGCATATTAGAAACAAATGCTAGCTGCAAAGTAAAAAAGGAGCTCACAGACAACAAAATCAGCCCTTTCCTAAGAGAGTGTTTCTGAATTCAGCACCTAAAGATCCTCCACTTTGGGTACTATTTATTTTGTGCCTAAAACTGTGATTAGGCTTTGAATTTCCTGAAGAGGCTAAATAAGTTAAAAGCCTTGTGCCTGCTAAATTTTGAAGGCGATTTGGCTCCAGATGCCTTGGAAAATCCACTATGATTGTATTTGAAAACTGTATCCTTTTCACTTACTGATGGATTTAATCTACAGTGAATATCTTTGAAAGTTTTTCTCGATTTGTCCTTGGTTTTCTTCAGACAGAATTCAGTGAAATTTTGGTATTACCGTAAAAAAAGACACATTAGGTATCAAATGTGTTTCATGACAGCAGGGAACCAGTTCGGGTCAAAATAAAAGAAATCTTAAAAAATATATATATATATTTTTGAAGCAGAAACTGAAAATTTGCTAAAGTTAGCAAAAATCTCCTTTTCAGCCAAACATTACCTGGGGGAAGTGTTGTTAAAAACCTTCAGGAAAGGATGCATACATAACATTTCCATGTTTCCCAGAAGGATGAGTCTCAAAGCACCTTGAACAAAGCCTGCACCTTTAAATATTCACAAAAGCTAATGAGGCACATCTTGTTCTGATTAACACTTTTTCTAATATCATCCACTGATAAACACTTTGTAGATTTCAGTATTTTAAGGCTCATTTACCTTAAAATAATATGCTATGTCATAAATAGATTGTAGAATTTTCCCCTAGTTGGCTCTTGCTCACCTCCTCCAATATTCCTCAGCTGCCTAACAAGATATTTTATCACCTAAATCTCATCCCACTGGCCTTTTCCAGCATACGCAGCAAACTCAAACCAACTTAACTGAAAAGCCATAGTTCTCTTAACCTACTGAAATTCTCAGTTCGGACAGCAAATGCAGTTGAAATATGACTCCTCACTAGATGATTTTCCCTCACGGATACTAAGGAAAACTGAAGTGACACAACAGAGAATTAGACCTACAACAACAATATGGTAACATGCATTTACCAGAAAGGCTAAAAAGCTGGTGTCTATGAGATGCAAAGCAACAAACAAAACAGCTTTGTTCTCTTCTATTACCCAGCTAAGAATGAAATATTTTTCACTGTCCTGAGATGTTGCTGTTCTACTAGCTTAAAAAAGCTGCGTCAACTAAAGCCACAGTTATTAGTGGCACCGGGTCAAGAGTTTCATTACATTCGTGACGCAAAGATAAAATTTTCCCTTTCTGCTGCGTGCTGTGAAGTCCACCCCTGGTTCCAATTAATAGCAGGTACAAATCTGTTTTTAGATCAAGCGCCCTACAGTTGCAATTTTTGGAACTGTTTGCTTTAGAAAAGTGTTGAACTTCCCCACTGTCCCCTGAGCATGAGTCCTGGTGGTACATGAGTAACAAAACACCGAGAAGGGCCCTCCTCTGAGTTACACAGCCCAGTTCACTCAACACAGCGGATGACTACGAGTATGACGCACGTATGAGTGCCTGCCTTCAGATGCTGTCTTGTTCAGTTATGAGTGTGATTTCTTCATTTAATCAATACTCACTATTTTTTTGCAGTGAACACTTCATTACAATTTTCCTTGTAAGCTGCTTTTTAAGAAATATTCTTTCAATCAGGACACAAGGGATAAAGGACGGAGGAAATAAGCTACTTTTAAAGAAAATGCTACAACTGTAAAACCTTATTTTCAACCCATGCAGTTTCTTGTATATTTAGACAGTAGGTATTCCTCCTGCAGAAAAATAATATTTATATGTGTGTCACACCTAGTAAATTAGAAACCTGGTCTTATTAAATTTAGAAATTTTAGGCAGTATCAACTTAAACAGACATGTTTTGTTAAAAACCACAAAAGGAGAACAAATTCTCTGATTCCAAAGAATCTTTATAATCCTTCCCACATCCCACTTCTTGCAATAATAACAGTGCTCAACTTACATCTGCAAATACCATCTTTTTTTCCATTCAGAGGCCACAATTAATCATGAAAACAACAAAGCATGGATACTGGGGTATTTTTCTTGCAACAAGAGAGACTATTACTGTGACTCATTGTAACATAAACAAAATAAGTGTATTATAGGTAAAATCTAACAGGATCAAATCAAAGCTCTCCATAACCAACAAAAGGAAGGGAGACTCAAGAGCATGAATGGGCAAAAATTATGCTAAAAAAATGGGAAAAAAACCCCCAAACTATTCATGTTCTTACTCTCTCCTTTTTCTGTGGAAACTGTCACATTTTCACACAGAGAGTTGCCACAAGGTCATAAATATTCACCTTGACACTCCCACCCTGTTAGGTTCACTTAAGCAGTCGGAATCTGCAAAATTTCTATCTGCAGGAACACAGATGAAAAGGACAGACCGTTTAATTGGAAGAGACGAATGACGAAGAACAAACATGAATAAAGTAATGAAAGTTACATAGAAAAAGTAGATGAAGACTTTGTCAGGACAGAAAGTAAGGGCCTATTAAATGAAGCTGTAAGGAAGAAAATTTATGAATTGTAAAAGGCTGGAATTCTCGTAAAGTATAAAAATAGAGCAAAGAATTCAGTTGCAGGTTGTAGTTAAGGCTGCGACATTAAGAATCAGAAGACAGCTAGATCTTTTGTTGAAAGAACAGTTTCTAGGATACATTAACAAAATCCAAATTTAGGTCTCAGATGAGACTTGTAAGAGCTAATAAAATGATAATTTCTAATTATTACTGGTTATAAATACATCTTTCCAGACAGGTTCACATCTGCCAGCTTCAAAGTGTTTGACATAGCATCATGCCACTTTATAACAATATTAGTATTGTTATTACAGCTATACTGAAATGCATATCTCAAATATAACAAAATTACAACTCATGGTGACATCTTTGAAAATTGTTTTACGTGGACTATTAAAAAATTGTTAATTCAAGAAATCTTCTAGGAAAAGAAAAACAATGGCTTCCTTTTATATCTGTTTCTCCTGTTATAATTCTGCTTATGCATAGGTCTTCTCTATTTTGTATATTTAACTCCATTTAACCAGAGTGTGATTTGCTTAGGAAGAAAAATTTCAAAAATATAATTTAAAAGAAAATACACACAATCTCTTCCAAAACAAAAATCTCAGTTAGTCTACGGTCAGAAAAATTTGCGCTCTCCTCTTTTTTTGCTATCTTAAGTACTGAACATCAGCTTTCAACTTCTTTGTGACCAATCCAGTTACATTTTGTCAGTTACATTTCTCAGGAAATGTTTTCATTATAGCATCTTACACAAAAACAGTTCCAGTAGAACACACACATACTTCCATTGCCAAGTCGGTATGCGTGCGGACAGAGGCACTTTACAGCATCCCTTAAGCTCCAGCCTTCAGGTGTCAAAGCTGTGCTCCTTCTCCACATCAGGAGAAGACTCAGCTATTCTCCCTTTTCAGAGGTGTTCGTGATTGAGTAGATGGAAGACAGACACTCAGGTCTGGTGAAACCATGATACACTCCTGATGTGAGCAGCTAGGAAACTGAGGCTGTAAGCATCATGTCAGGATCTTCCTGCCCTCTAATGTCAATTGAGCCAAACCCAGTTATTATAGATAATTTAACTTACTACTATAGCATGGGCACTGCTGTCACCTTTTCCATAGATCATTTGAAAATGGAAGCCAAGTTCACTTCAAAATGGAAGTGGTTGTAATCTTCTTTCTTTGACTGATATACACTGGGGAAGAAGTGGAAAGGTATATAGAACATCTAACCTTAGCCACTTCAAGTGTGTTGAGTCTACACTCCAAAGCAACTGCTCTCCTCTATTAAGCCAGATAACTGGACAAATTTCATACTCAGTGAAATTAACACCAATGAGTCAGTGCTAGCTTAGCCTCAGGAATTAACTCTCTGGACGTTTCACACAAAAGAGTTTATCAATGGAAGCTTTCGCTTTAGCAGGAATTCTTCAATGAATGCTGCATAACATTCCAGGAAGAGTACCTTCCAAATTTATACAAATCTTTATTCGTGTCATCTAGCTAATCCTGGAGTCTAGTTTGTCTGGTCAGAAGACACCACGCACCACCTGCAAGTGTACTACTTCTAAACCTTAACTATCTGAAGGCCACGTCCCCCACCAGAGGACAAGATGAGCAAGGAATGTTGCAGGCTGTACCTGCTAGAAATTTTAGCCATATTTAAACACATTTTATAGTTATAACTACTTATTTTATTTATTTAAACACACAAATACCACATATGATTAGCAATATTTTTCCAGTTTTACCACTAATCACAAAATAATTGAACCTGGAAAGACCCAGGATTGCATCTCCAACAGCTATGCAATGCTAATAATGGGAGGTGGCAAAACGCATAAAACCTTGTTTTCTCAAGTTCTATGCAGCTCTGTATAATACATACTATGGACGCTGCTGGGCTAGTCAAGCAAAAAAATCCACAAGCTGCTAATACTTACTAGCTGCTAGTTAACAGAAAGCTGTAGAGAGCAGCACAGACAAGTTCTTGCTTACTTACTTTTAGATTATTGACTTTTACTGTGATTGATCACAAAAATAGAAACATACACAGGAAACATCAGTATTCCCACTGCCCTCCTGTCAGTTTGACAGTCATTTCTGATGTTCTTCTTTAGTTCATTTTCTGCTTAAATAAACATTCTGCTTATAGTCACAGTCACCTTAGAACCATTCCTAAAGCAAGAGCTGTATAAAAAGGACATATTAAAGCCCAAGGAGTGCAAAAGTCATACAAAATCTAAAAATACAAGCAACCCATCAGAGATTACTGCATAGTTGAAAGGCAATGTTCTTACAATGCACACATGATTCAAAAAAAAAACAACCAAAAACCACCTTCCAGCAACATAGACCTGACATTAATGGAGAACTAGTTATTTGTGGAGCAAAAGCACCTCTTGACATTATAACTCTGTTTCCTAGCTAGTAATTTCTTATGATTCATGCAGTGTAGGTTTATCTGAAATGGATTACAACAATAAACTGCAATCAAAATAATTATAGAAGTACGAAATTGCCGCTCCCATTCAAGTTTAGAGCCAAGAACTCCTACTTTTTTTCCAGGAAACCACTGAGGTGTCAACAGAAATGGAGAATCCTTAGACCATTCTCGCATGAATCAGCCCACAAAAACAGTGCTATCTTTCATCTATTCCATTAATAAATACTCAGAGTTATCCTCTCTAGCTTTGTGGGAGGCAGAGGGCCACAATCATTACAGTCCCCCAGATTGTATCAGTAGACTATGGCAAGAGTGACCCTGCAGAATGCCATTTCCCGAGATGGTCACCCTTAAACACGCCTCCGGAGGAGTGAGACACAACGCTCGGTGATACATCAACTTCTGGGCAACATAAAGAACTAAACTGTAAATTGCTTCTTTACCATCATGAGGTTTCTCAGGAGTGTTCTGCTTTCACTAGGTCAAAACAAGCTCCTGACGCAGCTCTACAGAGGTGAATGTCCTTGTGCAGGTGTTCTGGTGGTCCTACTGCAACTCTTGTGTCTCTATGACAGTACAATCCACCCACACTGTGCTAATTATTGATATAGGAGCTGAACCCTTCATCTGCTGAGGAAATGAAACACGAGTTTTTTTGCCTGAAGCCAGGTAGTATGAGATGTAGATGTACAGGATAACAACACTTTCTCTTACCTAAAATTGCTGTACCTGTTAAGTGGCGTGAATTCAGCTAAAGAGAATTTTCTTTGCACTTTTTCTAAGACCATTATGACTCTTGTTTTAAACTGTGTTAATCTTGTTTGCAGGACAAACGACTATTTGCAAACAGACTCACCAAAACCAATTTTCACTGGCTTTTAATCCCAGGTACCCTTTCCTGTCAATGGACTAACTGTGGATTAATACCCAGTAAGTGAAGTAAGCAGGCGAATTGTAAATGACAGGCTATATAACAGTATTCATCCCTTCCAAGCTACTTCTGTTGCATAGTCAAGATAGTCCCCTCAAGAGGGAGAAATGCAGGCTCAGTCTGAGGGAGGCTGTGAAGCCAAATCTTGTTGCATAATTTGGAAGCATGCACTATAACCACACCATGCTAAATGAGCGAATCAAAGCATTTATATATCCTACCCACACATTCTGTAAACAAACACATAAATAGAAACTTATTATTAATGATAAAAAAAGGATTGCAGAATTAATTAATGTATATTTTCATAACACTGAAATTAAAATAAGAAGCTGTCTTCCACTGTATTTGAAAAACATCAGACTAATCAAAAATAAACACTATTAGTCAGAAGTACTCATCACTTGTACCATTCCCTCCCTTCTCTCCCATTGGACCCCCAAATTTTTTTAATTCATCGAAATAGACTGCCTTATCCTCCATTCCTGTGAATTCTTTCCATTTTTTTCTTCTGTGAGTGTGGTTTTTGTTTCGTTTTTTCACCAGCACTTTTTCAATTTTTGTGTTGTTTATTGCATGATGAGCTATCAACCTCTTAAGGTTGTCCTTGCACAATTCTCCAGCATTCCTTATGTTCATCAGCTAATGCAGCCACAGCTGGTGGCTTACGAATGCTCTGCACAAGTTCACTAGCACCATCTTGACACCTACATGTGCATTCTGACACTACTGGAGATTTACACTACTGGAGATTTAGGAAATTTACACCTAGAGCAAAATATTGACTGCGTACTGACCGAAAGGATAAAATATTTTGGTTTAGTTGCATTGATACTCTTTCCTGTGTCATCACATTTATCTTACAGGACATTTTTTATTGACCACTGCTTTCAGTATTACTGGTGGAAATTTGGTATCATACATTTTTAAAAACACAGAAGTTTCATGGAACCTGTCCCCTTATTTCACCTTCAGCAAATCATAGTTATGTCCGTCTGATTTTAACAAGGCATGAAATTATACCTCAACAAAGTAAATTAACGAGCAACACCAGCGACAGCTGTTGTATTTCTTAACATCATCATTTCAGATATATCAATTTATATTCCTTACTATATCCTTTATTTAAAAAAAAATCTACATAAGAAGTAATGAAGCAAAAGATGAAAGACCTTCACAATCATTCTATTCTTCTTACTCTGCAAGATAGCTTTGTACTAGCTTATGATCAGGAAGATGCTTACAGTTTGCAAAAACGCTACAGTTAAAACTTATATTGCCCTAAATATATTCACAGGAGCTGACACAAAAGCATACACCAGGTAACATACGAGATTAAAGTTCAAGTCTAAGTTTAGATTAGAAAGATAAAAGAAAGGCATGGGGAGAACAGAGCAAGATTCATCTCCAGTGATCACTGTAACATTAATTAGAGCTGTGCAAGAGATTCCTCGGAAATTAATGTGCTCTTAGAATCTTGGAATCTTCTACAACAAAAAAAAAAAATCTGTGCTATTCTTCACCAGTTTCTAGATATACAATTTAAATTCTTGCTTCTGATTTTGGTAGTGTGTTTTTTATTTTTTCAACTGGGTTAGTTTCACCTTTTGCAATACTTGCACTGGACTCTCCTGAGGATCTCCAAAGAAGTGACCCAAACCTGTATTCTCAGCAGAATCAAGAGAAGGTACTTCAAACCTTTTTCAGAGGGCATGAGAAGAATCGGGGGAAGGCTAAGCACTCCAGAGATCCAGCAAGGGAAGAATTCAGAGAAAACGATGAACTCTCGTCATTCTGCATCAGCAAACATGCCTTTCATACAGAGGAATGATTTACCATATTGTCTGTGTAAACAGAACACTTGGGCTTTTAAATTTCTGTCAAAATGAATGGCTATCATATTTAGAAATTGTTGTGCTTCTATAAACATACATAAGTAAACTTTGTGCTACTACTTATTTTACCTAGAATATGTTAAAATACCTAAAGTTTTGATATTCTATAAGCACAGGTCAGAAACATTAATTCATTCTGATGGTCACTAGCTAAACACAGAACAATGCAGCTGTGGGGAAAAAGCAACAGAAAAATATTTCTGTTTTCTTATTTGTTCACTAGCTAATATTAATAGAAATTATACATACCAACTCCCTTGGGAAGAAAAATATAATAATTTCAAAATAATGAAGTAATTGCCATCATGATCTACAAACCTTAATAAGTTGCACAGTTACTTGTCTCTATATCACAACAGCTAGTTTTACAATACTGATTAATTTATTTGGAGTACTACCAGCTACATTAAACATGTAACAGAAATACTTTAATCCATATCACAATTAACAGCACAGAACTATCCTAGCAAAACGACTTGAGACAAAGAAGCTGGAACTATCTCATGGTTAAAAATGTTAGGATTTCTCTCTCTTGCAGTAACCTGTGCTCAGAATATGTAATAATGACAATAATCTCCTTTTCCCTCCCAATGTCGCCTTTTCTGCTTATACCAATATGATGGTTGAACATGTGAATTACAAAATCAATTGCATCCTTCAGTAAGAAGCTGCATATATGCTTTGAGACTTGCCTGTGCGATAGTGTCCCCCACTTCGTTAACAGGAAGCAAATAGATTAGCACTAAATATAGAGGTGTACAGGAGGACTTGAAATAAGCCAGTCCAGCCATCTGTGAAAATACAGAGGGCTGCCATAGCTTCATTAACTTACTGACAACCAGTTCAAAAGAGAATTTAAAGAAAACACAACCAGAATTGCTTGCCTACAGTCCTCCAAGCAAGATTTAATTACTTAAATAAGGCATGTTATTCCTTCTGGCCTGCATATAGTAGCAGTCTGAAGTTATTCCAAACAGAAACTACTTTATTACTTCTTTTATTAGACCCCTATTAAATCAATAATCAGGCTCTAGAATCTTTTCTCCTTCTCTTCTCAGTATTTCTCTCTGAAGCATGCTGCCAAAGTAGGCAGACTTAATGAAAAACAGTATGTCTAATGCTTATAAGAAATCTGTACTGGCTGATGTCAATCTTATAAAACTGCTATTATGTTTATCTGATCAGTGCTTACAAGCTTCTTTCTGTTCAGATTATCCCATAAGCATCGTCTGCAGAAATTTTCAACAATATCCTTAGCATTTTCAAATGCCTATGGTCAAAACTGCACAAATAAACAAGAGATTAAGGTCCTGACAGCATTTCAGTACAGATATACCAGAGGCAAAAGTACATCCTCCTCTCTGTAACGGCACCGCATATGATCCAGATGCAGAAAAGAGTACAGTCAGTGTATGGGCAAAGTGACGGAGCGGAGCCTTGGCTCACTCTTGCCAGGGCATCAGACAGCACAAGCACCTCAAGTGCAGATTAAAGGGGTATAAATGTCCACCAGTGGCAAGGACCAGTGACAGGCTGTTATCTTTCTGGAGCAACAGGTTTAGGAAAAGCAGGCTGAAGCCTGTACTCCCTACAAAACAAGACAGTTTCTGGCCCGCGTGAACCTCTTTAAGGAGTAGAGGCAGGTGTTTTGCTGTAGCCCACCACAATTCTCAAATTCCTGGGCTTCAAACCAATCTGCTTCTCCATATAAGAGTGGTACCATATGAACAATTTTCACATCAGGTGCACAAGTGTCTTCAATGCTTCCGCAAAACTGAAGTGATACCTAGAGAAGAATGCTTCACATAATAGGAAACATGATGGCAATAAAGTCTAGGATTATCGTACCTTTGATGTAATTTATTAATGCCCATACTACTCTGTTAGTATCACTGTATGTGAACATTCGCTCATAATACCCACCAGAAAGAAGCTCACTGGCACTTGGGAGTAGATATGGGATCAGTTCTTAGGCCAAGGGAGGAAAATATGCCTCCAGGCTCACATATTGCCAGTTCTCAAACTAGGCTTCAGAATTGTCTATCACTATATAGTTATAGACTTAGATCAGAAAAAAGACCCCATATTTTCTGCTATTCTGCCCTCAAACACAGCCACACTGTTAAATTCACATGGAAATCAACATATATGCAGGACTCCAAATAATGCATTTGTTGTCTGAGGGGCTACAAATGTACTTTATAGTGCTTAACATGCAGTATGGCTCTCATCTTTTCCATCCTGTCACAGACTTTTCTCCATGTTTTCACCGAAGATTTTTCCAAGTCGAGTCTGTACTTCCATCCCAAATGTGTTTGTATCTTCAATGAATATAATATCTTCAATTGATACGTGCACACACATACACACACAGACACATATAAAATACTTGCATTTCTCAGAGACATGAAGAGATGAGAGGAGCAATTGAAAGAGAAGACGAAGCTGAAATAAATTAGTCAATTCTAACTCCATCTCAGCTCTTTTCACTTTGTTTGGGTTTGTTAAGGCTAGTGTCATGATACTGGAAATCCACTTGCCTGACTACTGCGAAGTAATTAAGCCTACCAAATAATTCTGAAAACCTGACAAATTCAGTTATTAAGGCAGCATTATCAGAGCTGCAGTTTCTATTCTCTCTTCCTTGACAAATCATAAAAGTCTCATTGAAATACCCTGAATAGCCTCTCCAGATTCTTCGATAAAACCAAAGGAAATGCCTCACCATCTGAGTAATTTTAATATACTTGGATAACACAAGGCAATTGCTGAAGTTTCACCAGTACTTTGTGAATATTAATAGAACAAAGACAATAATGTTCAGTTTTTGCTTTACAAAACCAAGTGCAGAATTAATATTCTAATGTCTAACAGAATTTTTTGTATTTGCACTTAATTTGTGGTTATTTCATCACCTCTCAAGTTATATCAGAGTAGTAAAGAAATACTAAGACAAAGAAGTACTTTTGGAAGAAAATCAGAAATAAATATCAGAACATTTTCTGAGACTTCATAAAGAGCTTGAATCATGGAAGACTCGCACTTGCATGTTTTAATTTGTTGCAGGTTATGTCTATGCCACCCAGGTGCAGGAGTTCCTACTTCTTTAAAATAGAGTGCTAGACAAGGAAAAAGTCTGAAACAATTCTTTTTAAAGGATTAAACGGCTGCTATCAGTTTGGAAGCACTTTGTTAATACCTTCTCCCTTATAGTTTTCAAGAATTTGCTAACTAGATGACACATAGTTAAACCATAACATAATTATATAAACAAGGCAGGAAAACAAATATACAGGTTAAATTGCAGCTTGTAAACTCCCAGACTTATTCAAGATACACTTTTTGGCATATCTATATATGCTACCTTGGTAGGAAGCTTTTTTCTTCCCCATCTCATAGTTTATTTTCAAATTATTACTCTTTATCGGGACTAAGAACTTCTGAATTGTGTTCTCAGCTCCACCATCAGCTATGTGAATTTGCAAAAATCAACAGCCAGTCTAATGCTTCCCATTCATTGTGTAAAATGGAACTTTTCAGTGGAAAAGTTTCATACTCTCATACAGGCTTGGATGTTTTCTACCTTTCATTGAATTTGAAAAGTATTTCTGAAAAAGAAGCAGTTTATCATGCATCACAGTGGATGAATAACCTATAATGATACAACATAGAAAACTGGGTCATTAGATTCAAAACCTTAACAGAAGAGGGAAAATGTTTGTTTGCTCTTCATTAAAATATAGCAAGTTAATAATAGCAGGCGTTAAACATAAGGCACTTAGCAGGGTTTTCTTCACAAGCAAGCTGCAAGTCAAAATGCCAGAATAAGCCCTTTTTTCCAGCAGCATGAATATAAGTTAAGATTTAACAACATAAAAGCAGAACTTACAGGTAAAGCAATCTTTTAGCTAATTTCTGCTATGACAGAGCTTCACACGGCCCTTCACATTACTTCCTGGGTTTGTTTCCTAGAACAAACAGAAATAAGACATGTGTGACACCAGTTATATCATGCTAAAATATTGTATAACTACACTTAATAGCCTTAAATCGTGTTATGAAGCAAGCTTTGGACAAATTTTTTATGCTGGTGTTTTCCAGATAGTACAGCCCAAAACACTTCTGGACTTGAAAGGCAGTCTTTCAAATCCTATAGCAGATACTGGTCCCATTCATCTTTCTGTATACTCTCAGACTGATTTGAGATTAATTAAAGATTAATCCTTGATCTCCCCAAGCACAGAAAACCATACACGATTTTCCCTCTGTGAGTCACACTAGTGGAAAAATCATTTTTGTGTGCAGCTAACCCATATGGCATTAGCAGAATACCACTCAAGAATAAATAAAGCTTAATAAAACAAAAAAAGCCAAAACACGTATTTTGTTCACTAGCGATGTTTTTACACACATTTGCTGGCAAAAGAAAGAGTAAAACACATTGTAAACATTTCACTAAAATAGTTGTCTTATGAGGACAACACATACAAGCTCTGCCCAGCAAAGGGCCTGAAGCAGGCAAACTGGAGCTGGCAGAGCACTTGGTGGGTGCTTGCAGTGGGAGCTCCCTGCGGCAGGGGACAGAGGCCCCCAGCTGCCGCCCCGACCTGTTGCCTAGGGAAGTTTGCTGCCTGCCAGGGACTCGGATCAGGACACTGTGGAAAGGCTGCTGCAGACTATGACCCTCTCCTGCTCTTCCACACAGGCACCAATGATGATGCCAGGGGCAATCAGGAAAGCATCAAGCATTGACTACATTGTTGTGGGGTATGATGGAGGAGTGGGGAGAATGTCAAAGGCATGGGAGCTCAGGCAGTTTTCACCTCAGTCCTTCCAGAAAAGGGTGTGAGGAGGAGTAGACAGATCCTGCAAGTCAACAATTGGTTGTGCAGTTGGTGTGGGCAACAGGGTTTTAGTTTTTAACTTGATCATGGGATGCTCTTCAAGGGCAGAGGATTGACTAGCAGAGATGGTATCCACCTAAGTAGGAAAAAATGTTTTTGCCAACAGACTGGCCAATCCAGTAAGAGCCTATACGCTAAGGCAGGCAGCATAGGGAACAGGAGGAATTAAGATGTCTGCGTGCAGTTGGACCTCACTGGGATCACAAAGACACGTGTAGGATAGCTCACATGAATATGAAGAGGAACAGGAAATGTTCCTGCTGGTGTATCTGCAGCATAAGGAAAACAATGGAAAATGGTGGCCCGCTGCTGAATGCTAATGGATGCCTGTCACAAAGGATATGAGGAAGGTCAATACACTGTCGTCTTCATCTCACTCTTTACTGATAAAACCTGCCCTCAGCAGTTCCAGGTCCCTGAGATCAGTGGGAAAGCCTGGAGCAAGGTAAATTTCCACTCAATTGGGGAGGATCAGGTTAGGAAATGTATAAACAAACTGGACACACACAGATCCATGAGCCATAATGAGATGCACCCACACAAACTGAGGGAGCTGGCTGATGTCGGTGTGAGACCACTCAGTCGTTGAAAGATCATGAAACATCATGGTGATCGGAGGGCGAGGAAATTCTTAGGACTGGAAGAAAGTAAACATCTGCCCTACTTTGAAAAAGGGCAAGAAGAAGGATCCAGCAAACAGCAGGCCAGTCACAGCCTCACCTTGATCCCTGGGAAGGGAATGGAGAAAATAATTCTGAAAACCATTGCAAAACACAAGAAGGACAAGAAGGTGTTTGGGAGTAGTGAACATGGATATATGAACTACTAATTGTGCCTAACCAACCTGATAGCCTTTCACGATGACAAGGCTGACCCAATGGACAAGGAGAGAACACTGAACATTGCTCATCTTGACTTTAATATGCTTCTGTCACTGCCTCTCATTGTCTCCTCCCTCACAAACGGATGAAACATGAAATAGATAAATGGAGAGTGAGGTGAACAGAAAACTGGCTGAACTGCTGGGCTCAAAGGGTTGAAGATCAGCAGCACCAAGTCCAGCTGGAAATCAGTCAGTCATCAAAGGCACATGCCAGGTGTCAATATGAGAACAAATACTTTCAACAACTCATCAATAACTTATACACCAGAGGGTTGTGCTCCCATTCAGAGGGACCTTGACGGGCTGAGAAATGGGCCAGCAGTAACCTCATGAAGTTCAACAAAGGCAAATGCGGTCTGGCACCTGACAGGAATAATCCCATGCACACTGGTGGAAAAGGACGTGAGGGACAAGAAGCTGGCCATGAGCCAGCAATGTGGCCTCACAGTCAAGCTGGCCAACAGCAACCTGAGCAGCATTAGGAAGAGTATCACCAGCAGACTGAGGAAGCTGATGCTTCCTCTCTACTCAGGGAGGTTGTGGAGTCTCCTTCTCTGGAGATATTCAAGACCTGCCTGGACAATGTCCTATGCAGCCTGCTGTAGGTGTCCCTACTTCGGCAGGGGGGTTGGACTAGATGACCCTAAAGGTCCCTTCCAACCCCAAACATTCTGTGATTCAGCACTGGTGAGCCATCCCAAATGCCAGGACAAATCCTGCGCTCCTCAGTACAAGAGAGACATAGGCTTACTGGAGCAAGTCCAGCAAAAGGTCATGAAGGTAACTAAAGGACTGAAGCATCTTTTGTATGAGGAGAGGCTGAGTGAGATAGGGGCCTTTAGAAAAGAAGGGATCTTATCTATGCTTATAAATACTTGATGGGGAGCAGAGTAAGGAAAGCAGAACCTGACTCTTAGTGGTATCCAGTGAAAGGACAGGAGGCAACGGGCATAAACTAAATACAAGATATCCCATTTAAATATCATAATTTTTTTTTCTGTAAGACCGGTCAATCAACGGCACAGGTTGCCCAAGATAGTTGCAGAGTATCCATCCTTGGAGATATCCAAAACCCAACAGGACAGTCCTGGACAATATGCTCTAGCTGACTCTGCTTGGGCCAGGGGGTTGGACAATCTCCAGAGGTCTCTCCCAATCTCAACAATTCTCTGAGTCTGTTAAGTGCTTTATTTAACTTGTCTCCGCTTAAAATAAATTGAAAAGCAGTTAAATTAATCACCCATGAAATCTCTTCTCCACGATGTGTGAAAAAATAAAAAATGCATTTAACCTCATTGTGTTTTAGCTAGTGTAAGAGGCATAAAAAGGTTATAGCTGAAAGATAGCAGCATGTAGTAACCCTGACCCTAATGAATGCAATGTTTTTTGGCCTCTCTGATATTAATGGCAAGATTACAGATTAAAGATCACAGATTAAAAGCAATGGAAGAAATTCAGATACTCTGATCCATTTCATTGTAGAAGCCATAAAGTTTTCCCCAGTAATTCCTGATTCTAACCCTCCTAGTTTCCCCTGAAAAAGAAGAGTATATATAAATACAGAACTTCAGACAGATATTCACATGGGATATTTAGAATGGATTAACAACAGATACATCAAATGTATTTTGTTTCCTAAAGGAAATAGATACTTAAAAACAGACAAATAGGACTGCGATCACTCAAAAAAAATGTTAACATGCACTCTAAAAATGTGAATCAACTGCGTGGTGTTCAGTGGTACAGTATTACATGGCATTTCATACTAAATGAAAAACACCAATAATTATGTGGGCATTCATGGGTTTATGACTGCGTGACCCAAAGAACAGTTCCACCACATATGCAGAAATCAACCCACAGAGTAAGTTTTGTAACTCATGAAGAAAAGAATTGCAGACACATTGTAGATTAAAAATGCAAAGAAATTTTTTTACCATCAATGTGTTACTTAGAAAAAAAAAATCCTTTAGCAGTTAAAATCATACATCTTCAAGAGATCGGATTAAGCTTTTATTTTTCCAGAAGCTGGTTTTTTTTTTACAAGTTTGAATTTGAATTGTTGAAAAGATATGACTACAAACTGTGTTTCAAATTCTCTATCTACTTCCTTAGAGAAGAATTAAACAGCAAATGCCTGGTTCTTTCTTTGCCAGGGAGAACAAAGAATACATGTTAAACAAACATACAGTGGATTTCTGTACATATGTACTCTTACAAAGGCATGTTGCACGTATCACATGGGTATCTTTTGTGTCCATGTTGCTAAGGAAACAAACTTCTGCACCAAAGATACGATTACAAAGACATTCTAGTTCTCAAACCGGGTGGGTAGGTGTCTTCTCTTTTTTATTTTTTAAATCAAGGAAAGAAAGCTAGTGTATAACATTACAGAAGAGCTTTCAATAGCCAAGAGCATGTTAAGCTAACAAAATTATAACATCTGAAAGACAAAGTTTTTCCATTCCATAGAGTTTGTGTACTTAGACATAACTTTAGAGGCTAACCCAAAAACTATCAGATTACAGCATAAACTTAGGACGTTGCTGGTTTTGCATAACACAGACGAGGCAGATAAATACTGAAATTTTCTTTGACTACTGAACTATTCATATCAGACAGTTGTTTATCAGTGGTGTAAGATAAAATACCATGAAAATATACCATCTCATTTAAACGAAGACAAAACAAGTTTGCTATAAAGAACTGTGTTCAGAAAATTAAGCTATCAGCATACCCATTAAAAAAGCATGAATCAAAGAACTATGTTACACAGATTTGAGTTCATGTTTTCCTGTTGTTTCACAGAACATTACACAATCTCTATTCAATACCTGTATCTGTTTTATTTATCTTGGTCCATCTGCTCTGCAAATGTTCTTGCAAAGCAGTTTCCCATAGCAACATCAAATATCACATAGTCCCAGTCTTCCCTTGAAGCACTTCTAACTGATCCATTCCTGAATTTCAAGCAGCATCTTCTTCTGCAATACTTAAGTAAATAATAAATAAATGGAGTAATTAATCAAACTAAAAAAAACAAGATGAATTAAACAAATACCCCCTAACCCCCTAATTAGGCAATTTATTTTTTATTTTATTGTTTTTATAATTTCATTTTTGGAGAGAATTATATTTAAATCATCTAAGGCAGGGATGGGAGATCTATGTTGTAAAAAAAACCTGTCAATCTGTTGGTAGTTTTTACTTGTAAAGAATTTCAAAATCATTGTGTTACCTGTAGGAAAACAAACTGTGCATAATACAAGTTTTAAAGAATAAGGCTACACCACGTTGCAAAGTAAGTTTTGGAATGAAGAGCCAATGACTACTTCCTATGGAACAGCTTCAGCTAGATATCATCACCTACAAATCATTAATAGCTCATCTAATTTCTTCATCCTCATGTTCACCATGAAATATAAATTAGGAAAATTTCTCTATACATTTTCATGCAAGATAAAAAACTGGTTTACTATGATTTCCTGAAAGTAACATATTTTACATGAGAATCTACTGTGAGAACCCCTGCTCCCTATTTTAAGAAGCAGTAGAAATATAAAACATTCATTTTTAATCGAAGATCTTCTGATAAACTCTTAGCACTCAGAAAATAAAACCCAGTAAATATTGTGTTAGTCTTGAGCACACTAGTTCTGTGTGAAATTGTGACAGAAGTGTTGTTCAAGCTGTAACTTAAAGAATTATCTTAAGTTAGGAAAACTGGCATGATGAATTTCAAAGTCTGATATCTGTATTTCAGATTTGTCTATCCAGAACCACCAGAAGCAGCTAGGAACAGGCCTTATGGAGATCTAAAAGGTACTCAAACCTTCTGGGTCACTTCTACACCACCATACTTTAGTTTATAGTAGTTTAGAACCTAGAACTACTTTAACAACTGCTACATGCAGTCTCAAATCCACGATAAGCAGCAGGATGAAAATCCCACAATATTTTTCTACCTGCATCACCTCCTTTTACCTGTACATTTACTCAGGTTTTCCCACGTATTCTCTTCTGCTCCTCTTGGAATTTGGCCCAAAAAGGCTTTATAGATTGGTATAGATTGCTGGTCTGTATGGTGAAGTTCTGTACAGCAATTCCAGTATTTTTAGGTAGACAGGCTTCTGCATGGCTTAGACATAAATAACGCCATCGGCTAATGTAGCAAGTGTGGCATTTCTATAGGACAGACCTACAACAGGAGGATGGCTCAGCTGATCTGCTGCATATGCAGCAAGTCCAGTTCACAAATACATCCAAATGACGCTGGACAGATTAATCCAAAATACAAATACAAAAGCCCTCTACCTGCAAATAAGAGCACATGAAATATCTCTTTATAAAACCACCTGTAAGCTCACCTGCTACCTTCCCCATGATTTTCTGCTAAACGTCAGCCAAAGTACACTTCTTACCATCATCAGTAGACCGAATTTCTATCTATTTGCAGTAAACAATAGATGCATTTTATCATTACATTCTAAAAAAAACTTTATTCTGTATTATTTTTAACAAGTCATTAAATTATGCCCTTATGCTGTTGAGTGGTATGTTTACAATTGCGAACACATTTTATTTCTCAGGCAAAGGCAGGCAGTAGCATTTCTGCCATCAGTCACTAAGGTGATGCTAAAAACTGGTAATTCAATTCCTTAATTGTATTAACCTAACCATGTATGTGTTTTATTATTCTTTACTATATATAAAATGTTTGTCTTAAGAATGTAGATTGGCTTATAAGAAAATCAAAGGTAAAAGCATTTCAGCCAAAACTACAGTGAAAGCTGCAGAGTATATTACCGCAAGTTTTCACCAAACCACACTTACTCTGTTTATTTGTCCATAGGAGGATTAGATTTCTACTAATTTTAAAATACCACAGTAAAAATACCAGTGATAAAATGATCAGTATTAGTCATGTTCTTTACATGCAATGGAGATATGTGAAATAAATTGGGTAAAAGCAGAGGACGTTTTGAAAAATACTTTTCAAATACACTACTTCAAAAGTAAAGATCTAAACTGAAAATAAAAAACTAATTCTTAAAGAACTAACAAACTGCTTTTTCTGACAGTATCTGAAAAACTATAAATCCTTTAAATGATTAGAATCTATTGTAGAAATGGCTAAGCAGCCTGTACTGTATTCATTTATCCTTTGTCCTTTTAAGCTTTCAGGGTGCTGTGTAGCCATAGTAACTATGCCTTTTCTCTGTGAAATCCATTAGCTGGTTTCAGTCTGGGATTCAACACTACCATAAAATCAAAGCCAAAGATTAAAAAAAAATTATGATGAAAAAAGATTATTGGTGACAAGCATTTCCTTTAGAAGCAACTTCTGCATATTTATGTTTTATACATAACAGCAAAAGAAACCAAAAGGTTAAAAAGACATCAAAAGATAAATTCAAAATGAATTTTAAAACTAGGTTACCATCAGGAATGACACACCACCACCTCAAACTAGATCTCAGGGCAAAACTAGCTCTTATTTGCATTAAGTCAGTCAGTACTGCTGGCTGGCTGGCCACCAACGAAACAGCACAACAGCTGAGCTGTCAGCCTCGCCATCTCACTCCCTTTCTGACAGCAGACTAAGGTGCAAGTATTAGCAAGGAAGAGAGACCAGAATTTGCATCGCAATTTGGACAAGCTCACACAAAAGATGAAAACCACCTTTGTTCCTACAGTATCTTTCATGTGACGATACAGACAGACGACAAAAAAAATCTGTTGAGTCTATACCGTAGAAGAATTCTATCGATAGGAAACGGAAAATCTTGGACTCTTATTCCATATAGACAACTTTGAAAGAGGGCAGATGTTTCAGAAGACTAAGACAAGCTTTACCCAGTATCCTATTTGGATATGCTTGCTTTTGTCACGACAGCCCTGAGCAACTTCAATGCCAGCTCAGTCCTGATATTTGTAACAGGTAAACTAAGCTTGTGACATTGCCACTGTTTGCTTGCATCCTAATGACCAGGAGTTACACTTGGCAACTAGGAGGAGCTAAATTTTCCTGCAAGTAGAAAGGAATCAGCAAAGTGTTGGAATACATTCCACTATCTGCTAATTCAAAAATAAATAATTCCTTGAGTCTTTGTACGGACTACCACATTCCTTAACTAAAAATTTTCACTGCCTCCTCAGCTATTTAACTGTTAGTTCAACTTCTGCCAATTTTATACTTCCATTCACTTCTGCATTACATTAGAATCAAACACGATTCAAAGATGAAATATCTGCCATAGTAAGCAGTGTGTGTATTCAGGCTGGTGGAAGGGAGGTTTCCCACTAACAATTAAAAAAATGAATACATACTGGTATTTTACTTCTGCTTTCCTGCTCTTTTTTCTACTATTGCCCTTCTTATAACAAGTAGCAAGAATGAACAGCAAGGCTATGTCCATATAGGATAAAGAAAGATCACATGATCACAAAATTGCAAAGTGAAATCTTACTTGCACTCAATTGAAGCAAAAAAAAAAAGGAAGAAAATAAAAGATTTCACCTGATGGTTAGCGGAACCTAAAACTTCTACTTTTTCCCCTATAATACATAACTTGTAAAGTCCTGATTTCATTGAAATTAGTAGCAAAACTGCCATAAACTTCACCAGGGGAAAAATTTCAACCTAGGTATCTTTATGACAAGGAAGTCAGTAAGAAGGAATTAAAGGTCATGCTTCCTGTCCCTATTGTAGAGGACAAAGTCATGTCATCATAGTTTCTACACCTGACTTGGCCAATGATTCTATGATCTTCTGGTTGAAGTCGGGGACAAGCTGTATGGCAGCATGTGTTGTAAATCACCGTGTAAAGCTCAATAAGAGCCCCAAACCCATCTGGGAGTTCAACACTAAAACAAAGATGAACAAAATGCTTCTTTGCAAAGGTTCTTGGTGCTATCTTTCAAACAGAAAACAGAGGGAGGCTCACTTTTGCCTTAAAGCACAGTAAGTGTATTAAGGAAGGCAGGGATGTTCTTAACAGTTAGAACATTTTGACAAGACACTAGAGATCCAGATTCAGTTTTATCCTAAGCATTAAGATACTCAAAGACACAAACCTTTCTATAAAAAAAAAAAAAAAAACAGACCAAAAAACTTTGACATTAGTGATGACTGCAATTTCATCCACTTTCACTACAGAAAAAGTACTTCTATCCATATTGACAGTACAATCTGTGAACCATCACCTTAGGAGAGGAGAGCAGGATATAGAGGTCCTTTCCTTTTTCCACCCAGTCTTACTGTTGCAAAAGGCTCAATGGGAAGCAATACTGATGGGACAAATCACAAGAAATTAAATCCAGCTCTGTGAACAGGAATTACCTAAAGGTGGAAAGTTGAAAAAAAAGATCAGAAAAGCTGGAGATCTGAGACAATATAAAAAGGTCTAGATGCTCTCTACAGTCTCGCAAGTGTTGCAAAATCCGATGAGAACTTTTACAAACACTACAATTTAGAATACCTTGAAAAACAGCAGTAATTTTGTTCCACACCTGTTCAAGTAACTTTACCATAATTTTTTTCAAAATTCAACAGCTATCGTTCCTTTCCTCATTGATCTTATAATATTTTCTAATTTATATAATAAAACTAAAGAAATACCAAAACATTAAGCCACATATTTTTATAGCTTCAGTTTTTGCTGCACTGAATTCTAGCAGTTTAATGCCTGCAAAGTCCTAAGAATATTCCACAAGCTTTAAATTATGAGGGCACACAAAATAAACCTCTCATTAGAAACTGTGGTACCAATTAAAATAAACTTGGAAAAGGACTAGTCATGGGAAGTTTAATTTTCCTTGACATTGGAAAACAAAAGTACTTCACATAAATAAAACAACCACATAATATCTTCATCTGAGGAGGCTCTGCAAGGATGTTTTCTATGTCCAAGGATATTACTTCTTTCACATAAGCCTCTCTCCTCACCCTCCATTCCAATACTCTGCTGTTGCCATAGTTACCATTTTACATGGTCACAGTGTGAGTAATGACCTCACATTCAATACATCCCCAAAGGCTTCGAGTTTGCAAAATATTTCAAGATTTGTGCCAAAATTTTGCCATGAAATGTCACTAAAAGATTGGCAGGTGCTAAGGCACATTCAAACAAACATCTCTTTCTGAAGACTGGATATTTTCTTTGCTGAACTGGAAACTTTCAGCCACAATGAACGTATAGGAACTGAATGAAGGTACAGGAACCGAAACCATGGCACAACTCTAATTATAGTCTGACAATTTAGACATGTCCTTTTAATTATAATTCACATGGTTTTGAATAAGGGGATACAACTGTAAGCAGGTTTCCTCTTTCCAAATTCCAGTATAATCACATGAAGAAAAATCCTAACACACTCCTAAATGGCAACATAATAAGCAGAACCTAAGCCTTCCTACAGCATTTACAGATTAACGTTCCTCACATGACTTTAACACAATAATCAAGAGCACAAAATACATAAACAGCAGTTGTTGTCCTAAGCTTGAAGGATGGCAAAAACAAATCATAGTGATGACAATATAAAAGTCAGGTGTCATGCCCATAACAGGTGAGTCACTGAATCCTTAACTACTGTCCCATAATGAACAAAAGTAGATATACTGGGTTTCTGCATGAGGTCCCATGGCTTTGCTCTTATGGAATACGGAATATAAAGAACTATGCTTGGAGTAATTCTGAATTGTGTCTGAAATCTTTTATGTAACACAGATTACTGTCTATTGACTGATATATAAATTTCAGGTACAGCTTGCATCTGTCCAAGGAGCAGAACTTCCTACAGGCAGAACTGAATCTGTGTTCAGTGAATGAAGTGTTGAATTATCGGGCTCTGCTACAAGTTTCCAAATATGCAAACAAAAACTCTTCTTTCTACTTATCACTTAGATGGAAGCATACACATGATTATGGAAACTGTCCTAACTTCCCAATATGTGATGGGCACAGAAAACAAAACAAGGTAAAGATTCAATAAGTTGAAATACATCCTTTAATGAATTAGAAGAAACTACATTCCATTCAATTTGTTCAGTTAGATCTGATGCCTTACATGCCACTCAGTTTTTCTTTTGACTTTCCTACTCGCTAAATCAAAAGAGAACACGATGACAAGAATTCATCTGGATTACACTAATATGATGCTAACAGACAAAGGTATCTAAGTTATGAACACATTATATCCATTCACTTATTAGCATATATACATTTTGTGAATCAGAATTTTAGTCACTGAGTATCACTACCTCAACAGTTAGTGCTAAGGATCACAATGTGTGTAAGAAGGTTATTTTCATATTCATCTTGTGAAATTCTGTGATCTTTCATATGCAGAGCAAATTCACCCTGTTCCTTATCTCTTGAAACTGTTCTCTTACGTGAGCATACTTGGAAGATTCCACATTGGTTTTAACCTTAGAATAACAATGACAAAAAGCCATCTGTGACAACCCAACACTTTGCAATAGATGCATTTATTTTCCCAGTTAGTGCGTTTGGCATCTTTCTGACCTATATACGGCCAAATTTTTTTAAGCTGCTCTTCTGATGACACTGATGCTGCTATGCCTGCTGATCTCAGTTTTTCAATGTAGACAGAGAGCGACTAGAAGGGGTCTTCTCTTTCCAACTTTTCCCACCCGGGCCTGCCATGCAAACAAGAGCACACTGGAAGGAAGATCAATGGATGGTCTAGAGCCAGATGAAACAGGTGCAAGTACTTTCCATGAGCCTCAGAACCGAGGAAGCCAGGTTTCCGCATCTGTTGATTGGCTTTTTAGGTGAATTATGCTAACTCCATACTATCACTTTCTGCAATGCAGAGTCTGCCATATTTGTATGTGTACTTAAAATCCTTGCTCACACTAACAGTTCCTACCAATCAAGATCTCCTCCTAAAATCAACAATGATCAATAATGAAAATGATGCATAGTGTTGGGCTCAAAGGGTTGTGGATCAGCAGCACCCAGTCCAGCTGGAGCTCAGTCACCAAAGGCACATCCCAGGTGTCAACACAAGAACCAACACTGTTCAACCTCCTCATTAGTAACTTGCAAGGTGGGACAGAGCACACCTTCAGCAAATACACAGATAATGCAAAACTAAAAAAAGTAGTTGATACAGCAAAGGGTTGCATAGACCTCATCAGGCTGAAGAAAACAGTAATATTGTGAAGTCCAACAAGGGGAAATGCAAAGTCCTGCACCTGTGGAGGAATAACCAGTACACCAGTACAGGCTGGAGGACAACTAGCTGGAAAGCAGCTTTGCAGAGAACAACCTAGGGGTCCTGGTGGACAAGCTGACCATGAGCCAGCAATGGGTCCTCACAGGAAAGGCAGCTCACAGTAACCTGGCAGTGTCACTAGCAGGTCAAGAGAGGTGCTCCTTTCCATCTTTTCAGTATTAGTGAGAAACATCTGGACTGCTGGGTTCAGTCCTGAGCTCCCCGAGATGAAAGAGACATGGACATAGTGGAGCAAGCCCAGTAAAGGGCCATGAAGATGAGTAAAGGACCACAGCATCTTTTGTTTGAGAAGAGGCCGAGAGAGATAGGGGCATTCAGTGTGGGGAAGAGAAGGCTCAAGGGAATCATATCTATGTGTGGATCTTACTACCTAAGGGAGAAAAGAGTATGGGAGGCAGAGCCAGACTCTTGTCAACAGTGCCCAGGCACAAGACTCAGAGAAATGGGCACAAACTGAAATACAGAGCTGTGTTCTATTCCAGTGAAACATCGGAAGAATCTTTCCTACTGCCAGGTTGGTCAAACACTGGAAAATGTCACCCAGACTGTTTGTGGAGCCTTCATCCTTGAATACACTCCAAAATTCACTTGACACATCTCTGTGCAACCTACTCTAGGTGACCCCGCTGTAATTGTGCTGGACAATCTCCAGGCGTCCCTCCAACCGTAACATTCTATGATTCTGTTAAGAATTAATATCTCTGGCTTTAAAACAGGGAACTCATTTGAAGTTTCTCTCCTACATCGAGAATCAATGTGCTTACACAGTATCCTGTTCTGATCCACTTTTTTGTTGCATAGTGTCATCTTTATGAGCAACTGAACTACTATATTCTCATTATTGTCTGATTGTTGCTTTGAAAGTAACAATTCTCATAATTTATCAGCACCACTAGTGCCCAACTGTCAAAGAAAATCTTAAAAAAATCCCAATAATAACAAAAAAACACACAGGGAACAGGGCTTCCAGGAGTAAGTATTCTGTGATTTTTTTCTCCATTGCCTTTCAATAAAATTATTTCATAATGTGATCACTTGGATCTTAGTGTGTAAATTTTTCAAAGTACCAGCTTTTTCCCAGTCCTGGTGAATTTTGCCTTTGATAAACCCCAATTCCAGCCACTCTCATTCACTATACAAAAGAGACATCGCATTTCACTCAATCTGAAAATAAAAAATATTCTCAGAGTTTGTAATTCTCTATGAAGCGAGCTGTGTCTCTCACTTGATATTTCACACTTATGAGAAGACTGTTTTACAATTTAAATGTTATGTTACTCCTCCATAACCTCCTTTTATGTTCTGTTTTGATGCTTTGTGAATAGAATATTCATCTAGCGTTTACATTAATATTTAATTGAAGAAAACTCAGTTCTGCATAGCTCATGAATGTGACAATTCACAGTACCTAGTTGTCAAGTAACACCCAGCAGACTGTCACGTGGAAGTACTACATCAGGAAGTACTATACATACCTTCCTGCTCCCATATGCTATCTCCCATTACAGACCCTCATTCATTACACATCTACAGGGAGCCATTCTACTGCTTCCTGAAACATTTTCTTCCACCTATGAATCCAGCTAGAATGTTTTTCTCAGTTAAAATCATCACTAGTTGCTTCTTCCTCTGCTGAATTCATTTCAACGTACATCTCTTCCACACTAAGTCACCAAGAGGTTGCGGCAATGATTCTTTTTCCAGGATCAAGGAAGACAGGTACTTATTTCTTTATGATGATTAAATACACCAGGCATATTTAAAGAATAAGTTTGAGAGGTATCATAACATAGCCTCTGGCTACTATGATTTCTGAAAAGAGGAAATAAGATTTATTATCCATGGTGATGCTGCTCAGAAGTAGCACTGACACATTTAGATTAGCTATCCTAGCGCACTTCACTGCTAAACCCACAAAGTCTTACCGAAAAACTTATGGAAAGCACAACTGGAGCTCACACTTTTAAGCTGCCCTTACAATGAAAATGTTACCTTAAAGTTGGAGCAAAAAAAGTTTAAGCTAGTGCCTCAGCTAATCCATTTTCTGAAACAGCAGAAACACGCAAAGCATTCTCTTACCAGTGCTAGCCTCTCTGACTTCACATCTGCAGCCTACAATTCCGCATACTATACTCTTAAAACTTCGATTGCATAAACCCTTGATTTTCTCTGCTAGAGAAGATGTAGTTCTGCATTTACATCAATTAAAAGAAGCCCCAAAGCTGTAATTCCCCTAGAAAAGCTGTGTAACATTTGTCAGACAATATGCATGCCATGAATTCCTAAAGTGGTTGGATAGTTTTAAGAAAAATCTTAACAAAGAATTTGCCATGAGATCAAAAGCATTTTTAGCTTAAACTTTTATTTTCCCCATTCTCAGGTAAAGAACCGAAATAACAAAGAAAGCCCAGCTCTGTTTTAATTATGCACAAACAATGTAGATCTTCTCAGAATTTTTTCCTAGTAAATACTCATAGAATACCAGCATTTCAAACCACTGCTACACTGCGTATATTCTACGCTTCCTAAACTCAAGTTACTCTTTAGCCACTGAAAACATGGCAATACAATCGTCAGTTTGTCTCTGTAAAGCTCTTCCTGTAGCTGGCTTCTGATGACCAAGAGGGCTTCAGTAGAATTGAAAAAGGGTGTTAAAACCAAGAAAAGAGAAAAGGTAAGCTCTGCAATTCAAACAAAGTCTAGCATTTGTTTCTCTGCTTCCTGCATAAGTGTGCTACTGCATGCTCTAATGGCGTATCAAATTTACCAGAGCTTTGAATGGATTTACCTACACTACTGCTTTAAGTTGAAGTCATCAAGTACTATAAAAGGGCTTCTAAATCGATGTAGCATGATTTTCTTGAAAATCAGCTAGAATGAAATCTTGGAATAAAGAAATTTGGTTCTAAAGGGTAAGCAGAACGAGAAGTTTTGCACACAGCCGTCTTCCCCCGTGCCCCATCCCTGCACAAGTCCATTTTTACTGGTCTAAGACCAAGCCTGAACTTCCAGCAACCCTCTGATTTGCAACAAACTCTAGGCAGTGTCCTTTTAATCTTCCAGAAGACTTTTCTAATCACCTTTAAAACTTGAACTCACAGACACATAGCCTGCCTGCTTCTCAAAAGCCCATCTTACTGCCTTCCTAGCAGCTAAGACACAGCCTCCGACTACCTGCTCCACCCAGCACCATCAGAGCCTCTCCCCAGGCACGTCCGGGGAGCTACTTGCTGGGAAGGAGCAGTCCCCCCTTCCTCCCCGAGATTTCTACGCAATCCATTTCTTAGCATCTGGAGGAAGGAAGCCCTCTTCCACACTGCTCCAGCTACACCCCTTTCCGCAGGAAAGGATACAGAGAGGGTAATAAACTGCAAACAAACTGAACAGAGCATCCATCACACATGCAGACTCATCAGTGATTAGGTAGATAACGTTTCTACCAATGTGCAATTTTGGAACAACTTGAGGTTAAGTTCTTATGAGAAACATCCAATTTCTGTAGATTCCTTCCCACCATCTAAACAGCATTTGTTCTCTGCTACTTACTCATGTTTTTCCAATACACTCTGCCTCATTGAAGCACTACATGCTGGCTAACATACTCTTAAGGATCCCAGAGTGAAAGCTGGGAGGCTTCTGCCATTAATTACTTCAGACATCAACTTCTGTATCTCAAATCTCAATCACTGTGATGCACTTGAGTAAATATCCCCAAGACACATCATCAAGCATGTTTTCCACGTCATTTTTAGAGGCTGAAAATCATCTTCCCATTATACTCACTTGAAAGGGAACTGAACTGAGAACACTAACATAGTTAACACTAAGGTAAACCTACCCAGAATGTTAATAGAAAAGGTCTACAGAGTCTGCATGCAAAAGCCTGCTCCCAGCCTCTAAGACAGAGTCCAGTCAATGGGCCAGAAAGCGAGTGCGACAGCGAGTGAATGCATACAGGCCCATATGGGTGTTAGCTTTCATGATCATATGGCTGTGCCTGTGACTAGCATCATGCATTGGTAGATCTCATCAAATTCACAGCTCTAATTCTTAGAGCTGCCATCAGGTGTCTTTTAGTTAAAGAGGAACTCATTGTTCACAGTTAACACTTTCCAAAATACCTTATTACACCAGATTTGCTGTTTCAAACATTGAAAGTCTCTCTCCAGCTGTTAGTAGGAATATCCTTATTTTATCTAAATTCTATTTGTGTAATCAAGAAAAAGAATGATAGCATGTGACTATTAAACTGCTTCAAATATGGCAAAGAGTATATTACATCCAAAAACAATGTTCTGACTGGACACTTCTCGAAAGACCCAATAAGCCTGGTGGACACCTCCCCCACTACTGCCAACAGTCCCTCACAAAAATCACTGCTAAATAAGGAATAGGAAACCTGAAGATGTAAACAAGCAAAAAAGTAATCAATACTTTTCCCTCTGAATGTCTCAGATGGCCTTTTGATGGTAACACCTACCCCTATAACTACTTTCTATTGATTCAACAATTAAAAAAAGATAATAAATTGAAAACCAGTCATAGTCAAGATGCACACCTGGAGTCCTGGCTATTTACATTAAGATCAATGATGCCTGTAAGAATTTAAATTTTGTCTTCTGCTCTGTATGTAGCATAGTATCAAGTGCCACAACTTTAAGCGATCAGTCATCTAGCTTAAGTAAAGCCACAAGACCGTAAAAGAGCTCTGGAACAAACAAACATAACAACTCCATTCCAAAAGCAAAGTAGAATTGCCTGCCCCAGGAGACAGGTTTATCTGTGCAAAACCAGGGATTTCTAGTTGTAAAAGTCTCTAGCATACACTCCTGACCTACCTAGAAATCATCAGAACTGTCTCAGTCATTTAGGAACTCAAAGTTTCAACATAAGCACAGTGCAAAACTAAAACCCAAGTCTTCTCTATCAATGGCAAGAAGGAAGCCAGTGCACAAACCTCTTCCCTGAGGAAAGAAAAGGCAATAATAAATCATAGACAGATGGTAGTCACCTGGCAGACTAACACCCTCAGCCACTGTAGTGATATGTTTGCAGAATACAGTACACAGTTCAACTGCCAACACTGTTAGGTTTACACCAAAGCCAGAGCTCGAAATCTTTGAGTCGTAAATGGATGCTGTATGAACAATTAGCCTATTGGAAAACAGAGTAAATGGGAGAAATAAAAAATCAGGTTCTGGGTACTGTTTTATCTAACTATTGTATCTAGCTATTTTCACTACAAATCACTTCATACTCAAAGGACAGCTAAAGACAAATTCAAATTACCAACATTGATGTTCATACGAAACAAGACAAATCTAAGGATATGAATTGATAATAGACCGTGCTTGTTGTTTTGGGGTTTTTTTTTTTCACTCTTCTTTTTCATGTAGACATTGGACTGACTGACTTGTCATAACAGAACCAAAATTTCACATATGGCTTGCTGTGACTTGATAAATCCGCAATGAAAAAAAAAATGAAAACTGATGCATACTAGTCCAGCAGGTAGCTGGTATTTGCTGGCACAGTCTTGGCACAGTCTAAGAGTTTCTTTTGTCCTTCTCTGGCTTCTGTTAGCTGTCAAGCATCTCACTTTGTGGTGTTGAGACTTCTTCAGGGTACTTTTTTTTTTTCTTCTTCCCATTTCTATTCACTCAGCTCCATGTTTTAATTATCAGAGAAGCAACAGCTCCAGTATTTCTAGTTCTTGCTCCTCTGTGAGTTAAAAAATAAAGATAGTATCTGTAATTGTTTTTTTGCTGCCTGGATGATTAGATTCACAAACTACTGTATGGGGAGCCAAACTCTCACAGGACTAGTCTAATTAAGAAGTCAAATTGCTATGTTGATTACAGACACTCTTCATGAACTTCAAAATCAATAGTTCTCAGAGTAATCTCAAATTTTGTGCAGAGTTTCAGGAAACAATTATGTTTTTTGGTTTTATCAGAGTACTATAATTTTCACGTCAGACAAAGACTTACATAGGATTTTTTAAAAATTTGCTGTCTAAAAGCATAGCTGCCATCACTTTACTCACATATTTGCCATCACACTTAACTACTTAAAAAAATTTCAATGCTGTGAAATATTCCCAGAGTTTTGTGATGTAGATTCTGACTTGATCTTTCAGAATAAAAATACTGAGGTTATATTTAGGAAAATCATAACCATAAAGTCAAATAGGTAGGAGAGCAACCTGCTGAGGAAGCTCATTGCCTACCTTATTAACCTACCAAGGGTTAGTTAAAGGGTTAAGACAAAGGGCTAACTCAGAAAAACTCTGCTCTCTTGCAGCAAACAGATCCTTCATGACCCAAAGTTTCTTTAGCCCTAACTTTCAGGCTTGTAGAAAGCACCTAGGCTAGGGCAGACCTCAGCTGATTTTCAAGTTGTGAAAAAATGTCCCAGTAGAGACGTAGAAATATGAAAAAGAACAAGTTTTACCTTTTAAAAATTGTAACTCTTTCACGAATGCTGTTGTACCAATCAAAACCATTGCGAGTATCTGATTAGCACAACGATTCATGGACAAATTATCACTACTGTCACTCTGCAATTTCCAGTTTTTTGAGAACAGCGGCGTATTCAAAAAGAGAAAATTCTCCTTACATAGGATATCACTTCAAAAAGCTTTATATTTCACAACTACAGCTTTAAATGTAAGCAGGGCAAATCCAGCACAGAACAATGATATATACTTCCAACCTGGCACCGCAAAGGTCTCTATCAGTAACCATGGTATTTCACTGATGGACAGATAAAGATAGAGCATGTATCTTTGCTTCTAAGAGTATTGCGGATAAATCAACAAATGAAGATAAAACTTCATTCTTTAGTCATCAGAACAACAGACAAGGTTCAGTAAATGAACTAAAGGAGCAATATATCTCAGAGAACAAAAAGAAATAAGATGATTATAGGAGGAAAGGATAATTCTCTACATGCTCAAACAGTGTGTATATATATATATATATATCTCTCAAGAAGCATGCTCTCTTATTCAGGATGTTACAATGATTAGAAATAATAGTCTCAAATTAGAACAAAAATAAAAATGGGATACCAAGGAAAACTTTCATATATTGAAATTTATTAGGCTATAAAAGCCCACATTGTTAAAAAGTATGTAGCTGAAACATCTAGGACATTTAAAGAGTAACAAAGCAAATAAATATACAAGATACTTTTACGCCATATTCAGGAAAGTGTAAATTATGGCTTAATAAGTTTATTTTCCAGCCTTTGATGTCTATTATTCATTTCAACATTGTTTGCTGAAGTAAATATTTGAAAACAAATAAAAACCCAAAATGTCATTTCCTTATTCCATGAAACAATAAATCTCTGGTTTACTCCTAAGTATTCAAAAAGTTATGAATCAGAATAACACACATGCACTGGGAAAATGCAGGAACACTTTTCATACTCAAACACTTCCTAGTCAGGCAGAAATTTAGCATTTGAAACATTTCAAAAAAAGTATGTCATATCCTTTTGAAAAGAAAATTACACTATTTAATTCATATAAAAGTAATGGAAAATATTTTCAATATAAAAAATAGAAGTTACAGTTTTCCTTGCAAAACTCACAGATCTGTGGGCTCAGTATGTATTGAAACATAGGATAGAAGAGATACAGATTGGATCCAAAATAAAGCAGTTTAGAATATGCTGGTGTGCAAACTGCAGTGTACATCTTATACAAGACAGTTCACCAAAAAGGTAAATTAAATATAGACCTTTTTTGGTCAGTTAGAACAAAAATATTAAAAACTTCTGGTTAATCAAAAAAATACAAAAATTATGTTTTCTCAAGGTGTTTCTTGGACATTCACCTTAGCATGCTACGTTTCAGTCTGGCATGGTGTAAGAAGGGGCCTGTTTTTTTAAGAACGTGGAAGTAAATGTCAAAACTTTGTGCTATTTTCAACTGAGAAGCATCAGGCTTCAGCATTTTCAGCATGAAATAGTCTCCTTTTTTGCTTTGGTTTTTCTACCTCAGAAAAATGTAGGCAGTTTTCCTGTGGAATGAACAAATCATCAATGACAGAAAACATACGTCTAGTTCCAGTTGACTCAAATACGAATCCTGTGAAGAAGTTACCCATATCCATTAATCCCACAGAACTATTGACTTTTGGAGTTTTCTCAATTTATTTTTTGTGTACAGTCCTACTTTGTCAATGGAGCCACTTAAAGGGAGAAGTGTCAAGCCTCAGAGCTATTTGTGCAATTAAAGCTTGCTTTGCCTTTTTTTTTTATTCTTCTTTATTGTTATTTTGTTTGTTGCTTGTTTAATAAATATTATTATACCTACTGGTCGAAGTAGGCTAATTAATACTGTCTCTTTGTATTGGCTTCTCATTTGAGCACACCAGTACTTTCCTCTGAATTAATTAGGGGTTTACTAGGAAAATTTCTACACCACCTCATCTAAATCCCCATCCCAACAAGTCTCATATCACATTATGATTGCAAGACTCTTTTCTTTACAAATTCTGTATATATCAAACGTTAAAACCGGAACGGAACTGTCATCATTTCCAATATTGAGAAATAGTTCCAAGTATGCAGATTACAGGTCATTTTCATGCCTATATGGGGAAAAATTCTCATATGATACTTTGCTTTCATGCTGTGTCCTAGAACTACTTGGTAAGTTTGATAGACAAGTAATAAAACAAACAAGGAACTAGCAGGAGGAAGTCCCTTATCACACCAGCTAAAAACCCTTCCTCTAAACTGTACAAGTTTCAGGTGTATCAATCAGATATTCTATTGTAACAGTAGCACAAAATGTTAACTGTAATATGCAGAATTAGTTGCTCATCATTTTATGACAAGTTCAAGTTCAGTCTGGACAAGTTTCACTATTCACCATACTTAAAATCCACACTTAAATTTTTAACAAATTTTTCCCATTCCATAATTATTTGCAAAATCAAGGTTTCAGTAGTTCTTAACATTTTCACAAAAACAAGCCTACCTGAAAGCAAAATCACTCATGCAGAAACTTACTGCTGATTTGTTGCATTTCTTATACTTAGAATTCTCTTAATCTGCTGGAAATAATATACTCTACAGCTATGAAGTCAAAACTCTACCACGCAATTACATTGAATAACTATGGAAATACAAAAATTTATTCAATGTTACATAGACTGCTGAAAAAATAATGAGAACTGAAGCCTGAATGGCATGGATGTCAACCAAGAAACAGTCACTAAATTCAGACATCCCTCAAGAATACTCACCTGTTGGAGGGAGCTGGAGACGGAGTACCATAGTTCAGGGACAGAGAGTCTAAAATGCACACAGCTAAACACACACCATAAATTTAGCTTCAAGAACATTTTGGAATCCAGGGGATTGAACTAGAATGTAAATGCACTGATCATAGAGTTTTTACGGCATACAGCTCCAAGGCATTAAGATTAACTCTGATGTGGTGCTATGGTCTGACAGCAGTGTAAGGCAGAGTGCAGCAAGACTCACCTTTCTCCTTCTAACACACTCGGCTCTTCTAAGACTAACCAGGGTATTTACAGTCTGTGGTTGGGCCTATATTTTAATTATAGGATTATAATCAATTAATAGATAAACCTCATTGTTATAAAAATACTGGTAAAGTTAAACACAATATAAAAGCTGAGTATTATAACTAGTGTTACACAAAAATGACTCATAGATCTTATACATGCAGTTTTTGAAATCAGCATCAATGCTTCCCTGTCTTATTTTAAGGTTACTTTTCCCCCTTGAAAAGTATAACTGCAAAAAAAAAAAGTATATTCTGCAAAACAATTCTACCATTCAGTGCAACACTTGTCAGTGTAGTAAGTGGAATTAGCTGTCTGATTTCAAGTAAAATTCAGCAGACCTCTTTCTGAAATATTTACCAAGTGGCACTTCCATAAAACTCATCTACAATGCCAGATGTGAATAAACATTTTCATGACTAAGCCCTCTGAATTTCAGTAATTGTCTTGCAGTCTTGCAGAAAAAAACAGCTACTGCCAATGAGCCAATTCTTGTTATGGATAAAGTCTTGCTTACACATGAAAGATCAAAGTTTCTTAGCATAGTACCTTATTTGAATTCTTTTGCCTTTACTAAAATATTATCACTTTATACTGAGGATAAACAAAAAAAAACCTTATCAAAATTATCATGCTTCAAAAAATGTGCTTTATTACTTCTCAAAAATGAATATATATTGAAAGTAAGTAGGCGACACCACAATAATAGCATCCTATTCTTGAAACCAAGCAATTTTTTTTAATTTTAAATAGCTACAATGTAGTACATATAATCTAGGGGACAGGTGGAGAAAAATTTCCATTGATTCTCTGTCGCCTCAACAATAAGTAATTGGACCCAGAAGCTGAATAGTACAGATTAGCATTAAAATACCAGTCAATTATTACTAGCTATAATCTAACATTCTGAATGGGCAATACTCTGAACAAATACATGCAGAGTTAACTAGAGGCTGTAGGCCAACAGCTGTCTGAATAAAAAGAGCTAGGGACTCCTGTTAATTTCAATTAGTGTTGCAATTCACTCTCACCTTCTACATTCTTCAGATATCTGTACTATTTCAGCATGACAACAAGAATCTACAAATACATAATTAGAGTAAAGAAGAGCTCTGAAGATGTCCACAATGCATACATTTTTTTCCCACCAAGGCAAACGCTTGTGTTCAGAAAAAATGGATCATCAATTGTGATGGAATAGGGACAAACTTAAAGGAGACTGTAACTACTGCGCTGTTCCTGTGAAATGTCACATCCTGTAGACCAGCTATAAAAGGCTTGGAACTTGATACATTGCTATTTCAACGGAATGACAAGAGGGTATGAAGTTGAATGAAGTTTTCTAAGTAGAGAGTCTCGGCTCTCAGGTGGGCACATTAAGGGTCCAGGGGAGTATTTGGCCTCTGACTGAATTTTGGTAAGAAGGAAGACCTCAGTAAATCATTCAGTGTTCTTGGATCCAAATGTAAGAGCTCAAAGTAGGTTTGTATTATCAATTGCCTTAGCAGAACGATAGCACTGGCCACCTATGATGGGCTAAGAGAGATCAGAGAGGCAATAAGGGAAGGAAATACAACTGTAATGGCAGATACCTCTGAATATCAGGCAAGTATCACACTGGGACACAAAGCAGAAAAGAAACTTTTAGCGCTAGAATAATCACTCATGGAGAGCTGGTTAGGGAAACCATTAGAAATGCAGTCCCAGGCTTACTATTGAATAGTATGCAGGATCTTGTTCAACATTTTTCTATTGAAAGGCACTCTAATAACACATTCAGATTCAATATCCCTACAGGAGTTACAAAAGCCATAAAATCCACCAGTTGTATGCCACTTCCAAAAGGAAAATGACACAGAAAAGAGAGCCTATTAAAAAAATGATAAAAAGAACTCCTAAGAGAATTAAGTCCCAGAGACATCATGTACATCACTGAAAGACATCATATTGAAAACACAGTGCTAGTGCACATCACTTATTAAGAAAAATTTGACTAAAAGTTAAAACGAAACTGACTTCAAGAAACAGATGAAAAGCAGCTGTCAGAAACAAGAAAACAACAACAACAAAAAAATCCATTCATTGAAAAGCTTAAGTTATGCTCAGATGAAGATAAAGAGAATCATACACCCTGGTGAATTAAATAAATACAAACAGTTAAAAAAAAACCTTTGAGGAGTAACTCAGAAATCAAAGCTAAAGACTAAATGCAACCCCACCCAGAGCTAGGCGTCTGCTAGAAATTCTGTAGCACCAGTTGATGATCAAGATACAAAGAAATACCCACAGAGAACGACAACATTTCAGTGACATTAAAAAAAAAAAATACTTGCATTGATATTTACTATGGAAAGCAGAAAGGAAACCCCTGGAAGCAGCCTGACTTCTGTTCATTCATTGCAACAGCAAGATTAGTCCCTGCAGCTGACGAGCCAGTGTAACCCTTCTCCAGTTTGGATAACTGCTCCCACTAACTAGCTTCAGCTTCTAACCATTTTAGGAGACACTATCAACTTCCAGAAGATACTGATACTTTACACATCTCGGTCTTAATGGAAGAACAACTAAAGGCTGCCACTCTCCACCTACGATATTATGCAGCATCCAGAGAGCCTAGAAACATCTACTGTGCAGCTCAACGAATTGTGCGGATCAGGTGAATTAGTGACAAACTGACCAAGTTTACCATAAAAGTCAGGCAACAGTAAGAGAAGGGGTGCAACTTAAATGGCTCTGATGACAACTACCTTCTCGGAATTGCTTCTCTGTCACTCCTCAATATTCTATTAATTTCACATCTACTACAAATAATGCATCCATGCAAAGCTCTTTAAAAAATATTGTTTGTTATTTTCTCACATTCCTAATTGTGTTCTATCAAGATACACAGTAGCTTCTGGTGGTTTTACTCTTGAAAACATTTGTCAGCTAAAACTAAAAATTCAGACAGTTATCTGCTTTGCTGAAACATGAAATACGAAAACAAAGAATAGTTGGCAAAGATCTAAGTTCTAAAACCTAATGAAAAAATATGGCTAGTTGTAAAACAGCATTTTTGCAGAAGGTAAAAACAGTGAAAAACTGTCTCAATGCTAGGGGTAGACTTTTTTTATTTGTTTAAGGAAAAACTTGTGCAAAATTGCTTTACACCGCTGTCTTCCCTCAAAGACTACACCTGTTGACAAATGATATCGCAGCAAGAACATTCATATCAGCCTCCTCTGGTTGCCAGCTTTCTAGCAATTCTGTCATGTCTTTCTACTCCTCTAGAAAGGAAAGTGGTAAAATTTGACATCTGAAGGCATAACTTTAACCAAACACCCATCTTACCCTTGTAAGCACATGGATATTTACTGTCAGATAACACAATGTGTTCTGCAGTCAACTGACTCAGTTCTGGTTTAATTATTTTCATACAGTTACACTTTCTTATTTGAATTTTTAAATAAAAAGTGTTGATCTGTGTAAACTAAGGGTTTTCTGAATAATGCTGTAAATAGATATCAATTCGGACCACAATGCTAAGGTATTCTCAGCTGTGCTCTGCTTTTCAATGGCTATATCTGAATTCTCCTGCCAGAACTAAGTGATATGCCAGCAAGAGGAGTATCTCAGGAAACTCTGACACACAGTCCTGGTTTTCATAACATAGCTGTTACACACAAGTGGCTGATTTCTGAGTGTACAATCAAGTCTTCTGCAAAATTCCTTTATTTGGTTCAGGTTTTCCCCATAACTTAGGGACAAAGTTGAGAAGGGTGAAAGATAATGAAGAAATAAATGTCAGGCTATTACTATGTGTACTCATAGGAGTACCTCTCAATGCTACACTGCTTTCCTGCCTGGATACGACTAACAAAAACAAACAAAAGCCCATCAGAACAACAAACAAAAAACCCCACAAAATAAAACAAACAATCTCAAAACAAACAAGCAACCAAAAAAATCCCCAAACAGAGTACTTCAGACAAGTAAACAAATTGTGATTCTAGAAGAAAACAAATACAAAACCAAAAATAAAGCAAGAAAAACCACTTCCCCAGTATCAAGGGCAGTACTAGCACTCAAATCTGTGCAATACGACATTAAAAAAAAATCTCACAGTTATGACGCAGTTTTTTCCCTCCCTCAGAGTACAGAGTCACCCAGGCATTACGGTGGACAACATATTCTATGTCCCCTCTTCCTTGCCCACAGAAACACATTGGGGATCCTTCCTGCTCCACTAATTCAGCTTCTTCAGGCCAGGCTCAAGATAAAAATCTCAGGAATGATTTTCAGACAGATTTTTCTTAATAGAAGGCTAGAATTATTATTATGCCTCAGAAGAGCTGTTTCATTACCAGTCCTTACACTCAGCTCCCATAGTAACTCAAAAAAACACTGCATTTCCAGATACATTCCTTCTTTTTTGCTCTAAGGACTGCTAAGAGTAGAAAGACTCCTCAATATTTTGCACCTTAAATTCAGTGTATACTCTCACTACCATGATTTCTGATCGACAAATTGAAAAAACAAAAATCAGTACACATAAAAGAGATTATAAAAATATTCAGATCATAGCAATAAGGGATTGAAAGTAGCTCTATGGAGAAGGACTTAGGGGTACTGGTTGATGAAAAGCTGGACCTGAGCCGACAACGTGCACTCACAGCCAACCGTATCCTGGGCTGCATCAAGAGAAGTGTGGCCAGCAGGGCAAGAGAGGTGATTCTGCCCCTCTACTCTGCGCTGGTGAGACCCCACCCAGAGTCCTGCGTCCAGCTCTGGAGCCCTCAGCACAGCAAAGACATGGACCTGTTGGAGCGGGCCCAGAGGAGAGCCACAAAAATAATCTGAGGGATGGAACACCTCGCTTATGACGAAAGGCTGAGTGCACTGGGGTTGTTCAGCCTGGAGAAGAGAAGGCTGCGAGGAGATCTTATAGCAGCCTTCCAAGTAGCTGAAGGGGGCTTGTAAGAAAGATGCGGACAAACTATTTAGCAGGGCCTGTTGTGACAGGACAAGGGGTAATGTTTTTAAACTTAAAAGAGGGTAGATTAAGAGAGATATAAGGAAGGCATTTTTTACCATGAGGGTGGTGAAACACTGGAACAGGTTGCCCAGAGAGATGATAGGTGCTCCATCCCTGGAAACATTCAAGGTCAGGTTGGACGGGGCTCTGAGCAACCTGAGCTACTTGAAGATGCCCCTGGATCATCGCAGGGGAGTTGGACTAGATGACCTTTAAAGGTCCCTTCCAACCCAAACTGTTCTACGATTCTATGATAACAAAGCAAGCAGACCAAACGCAAGATCATAAGGCATGAGAGACCTCATGATCACTTGACCTTCAGTGCTTCATAGTGAACTGGACAGATAAAATAGTCAGAGGTCTAGTTACAGCTAAAAGGCAGTTTAGCACATGGCTCCTTACCTACCTTTCAATGTGTTTTAATTGTTTAATGTTTTGGTTCATGTTTATTGCTCACAAAAGCACGTAGCCAAGTGTAACTGTACAGGGGAGCTTACTAATGCTGACAGATCAAGTGTGGAAGAAATCTTAGTATTTCAAGAAATGTGTTCAGGGTTCAGAGCTTCACTCTATACACCTTATTTTGCCTCTCTCCTGCATCCATCAATATAGAAAAGTAAGATACAGCATGTACTCACAGAAGAAAAACCACATGCCAAAAGCTATACCACCACTTGAGAGAGGAGGTTAATAATGAGATGAACACCTTACAACATTCTCTGGGGAACAACATGGGAGGATATATGTTGTGTGATATCAATCGTACAAATCAATTCTTTCAGAGTAAAATAACCTTCACACAGTTAATTTTCATGTCAGGACTTTAGAAAAAGCAGATAAGAGAGACAAGTCCTACACACAGTGGGAGTTTTGTTTTCAAATGAAGCACATCAGTGCTTCAAGCGCTCAGAACCAAGTCTGCAATGAGTCTAACTGAGCAGCTTCAGTACCAAGTTCTCGTAATAAGTATTCGGGAAGGAAAAGGAACAGCAACAAGAGAAGACTGTTGATGTACTCTACATAACAACAACTCTGTTAAACTGAGAACATGCATTTAAGCATTACACTTTAGTAGAAGGATTTACTATAACTGAAGGTAGAGATAGTAAAATACTTGCTCTATTTCATTATCTAATTCACCGTATGCCTTTGTAGCACCAGCAGCAGAAATCATAACAGAACAGCACCATTAGCTGCACATGCAACCTGAGCTTATTCCTTTTGCTTAAATTGGCTCTTGAAACAAATTACTTCATAGACATATAGCACCCTGAGCCTGGAGATAATTTCAGAAAAACACACTGGGTGCTCTGCACATGAAAGCCCATGATGACATGACTTGCATCTCTTCATGACATTCAGTGAAATTCAGTAATGTAAACTCCTAACCGCTAATGAAAAGCTTCTGAGGAAAGAATGGAAATAAAACATAATTAAATAAAAAAAGATTAATTTTAAATTCTAATTACTAGGTGTCTGTCAAAATACATTTCACCCAACTAATTGCACTCACCCAAAGCTTGCATCTTCTCATTGTCTGCTGTGGCACTGCAATGAATTCTACTACAATGCCACTGAATCACTACCCTACCAAAACAAATAATGTGTTTTACACAGAAGCAAAGTTTGCAGGGGAAAAATACGATTTTTCTTAAACCAACTGACAGCAAGTGAACCCACAGAGAAACTTGTGTCACATAAACCCTTCATCAGGTCAGAAAAACAAAGCAAATGTCAGCATCCCATTGGAAGAAAAGGGTAAACAGTTAATTTACAAACAGTTAAGGCTAATTAAAAATCACAAAATTATCATTTACCTTTCTGAGAAAGTTAATCAATGTTCTGAGTCATTCACACTAGAATTCCAGTCTTTTGCAAACAGAAATACTCCCTTTAGCACCTACCGCAAATGCACCTCATCGTCAAGAACAGTTGGCAAACACAGGCTGGCTATGGCAATCAAAGTTGTACTTCTAGTACACTGCTAGTTCACTAAACGTCTTTTTTATTTCCTCCACCGAGAGCTGGATGATTCCATGACACACACAACAGAAAAGGTTCCTGCACTTCTCCATTTATGGCTCAAATACATATTGGCTGCTTACCTGTCCTATTCTGAATGGAACAGAATAGCACATGAGAACGTGGTGCTAACTTGAGGACTGATGAGCAAGTCTGGAGAGATTTAACAGACTTTTTGTTTATGAAACATTAAAATAATTTCAAAATAATTGTAAATACATTTACCTTATGGTATTTGCAAGGCCGAGAAGCATAGAAGTGCAGTTTTAAATCTTACGTTCTCCAAAATTTAGGCTCTTTACTCAAGAGTGCAGTGAGTTGCTCTCAGCGCCAATGAATTCCCTCTGCTAAATAGGGGCAACCACTCAACTTTTAAAACTACCGTGAGAACACTGAAGACAGAAGTCACTACCCTCACTTCACACAATATCTTGACAATACAACTTGTGTAGCTTGCAAGATAACTGAACTTGAGGAGACTAAACTCATGTTACTGACACCCTTGTGGACCGTTTTAGTCACAAGGCTTCTGAAAATGTGCTGATAAGAGAACAAAAAATATTAAGAAAAAGAAAAAAACTGAGGCAGGACAGCAAGAAGAGGTCTAGCTAGACCTGGGTAGAGCACGCATCAGAGAAGACAGGAATTCCAAGTTGCATTTCTTAGGCTGAAGATTATTTACAGATTTTTACTTTGGGACACAGATCACTAAGTAACTTTTGCCCAAGACTCAGGAATTCTCTAAAACACAGTACACTAAATAAAAATTTATGGATAAAGATCAGGATCTTTATATTCTTTCCTACAATAAACTCTGCTGTCTTAAGCACACGCTAGCTAGAACTTTTTTCAAGTTCAGAACACACGCATTCAAAATAGGATCTCAAAAGGTCTCATCATGGTCAAAATTAACTCTAAAACCAGCAACATTACCAGCCTTTTGCCTTTGCTAGGCTCTCTTATATCCCTTTCAATCACAATATTACACTCCACTGTTCTACCTGGACTGCATCCTCAGCAAACCTGCAGATGGCCCTGAAGAACAACAAAATGGCTTACGTGAACAGCAGAACTTCAGTTAAGAGAAACCCCAGTAAACCTGAGGACTGGGCTAACCTCAAGAAGTTTAACATAGAAAAGTACAAAGTTTTACACCTGCATCGGTGTTACTCTGCAGTGGAGGCCAGAAGGCAACTGCTGCGCAGGACCCAGCGCTTAGGTGGACACCAAGTTAAACAGCAGCCCAAAGTGCCCTCTTTTCATGAATAAAGCAAACTGCACCCTGAACATCATGAAGAGACAACAGGGCTCACAGAACAAGAGACATTATTCTCATCTTACACTTGCATTGCTGTGGCCGGGACACTACAGAGCCAGTTTTTGCATCCCGTGCTTCAGGAGCAACGTGGAGAGGTCCAGCAGAGGACTGTCACAGTGGGCAGGGACCGAGAGCACAGGATCCATGAGGAGAGGTTGAGGAAGCTGGCCTTGTTCAGGCTGGTGAACAGCAGGCTGTAGGGACAAGGTAATTGTGCTTCCCCTTCATGTCAGCAGATAAGAGAATTAAGCCAAAATCTTTTCAGTAGTGGTACCCAGCAAAGCAAGGAGAAGCAGTCCCAAATTGGCATTTGGGAGGTTCAGGCTGAATATCAGGGAGACAACATTACCCTAGGAGGGTAATGCAGCCCTGGAACAGGTTGTCCGTGCAGGTTATGGAATCCCCACATCTTTGAAGGTCTCCAAGCCCAGTCAGAGCCCCCAGACGTAGCCCAGCTCTGCCAGAAATTCGGACTAGATGACCCCAGAGCTCCCTTCCAGCAGATATGTCTATGATTCACTACATGCTCATCTGACAACTGCTTTCACGGCTGCCTCTTATTGTCAGTTAAGGTTTCTTCCTCCTTGCTATTGCTCTGTACGGTCACACTGATCTCTTTTTCCATTAATCCATATTCTCCGAAGAACAAGTGAAATGGAAGGTAGCACTAGAATGACTGAGTATGAGCTAACCATGAGTGATCTTAGGAGGGAGGCCAAAAGGTTTTGAAGCTACAGACTTTCCCTTAGGAGGTATTTTTTCCTCTAAACACCAGATCTCCCTGGTTTCCCTGTGTAAATGAGAAACAGATTAAATCCAATGCCACTTGCTTTGCAAATCGAGTGTATGAAACCATACCAAAAATATGAGCATGTAAAAGGTTGCAGCAAATAATTGAAACAATTTTTGCCTTTTTTTCTTTTTTTAATCAATATGGTCATCTTGTCTCTTTGTTCTTTCTTATCTGTATTTATCAATCTGTCTCATTTAGATTGCAGGCTTTCCAGGCTGAAAAAGTTCTTTTTTTCTAGGGGTTTTTTTTTGGTTGTTACTTTTGGTTTGTTTTGGGTTTTATACCTTTCATTTTTTCCAAGATCTTTGCCCTTACAAAAGCTTGTAAGCCTCAGAATATATCAAATTTAAACGCCCAAAATGAAATGGCTATGACAAAACCCACACGCTTGGGTTAAAAAGGCAGGAGGGAGACAAAGAAAAATCCGTAGTAAATTGGCTTGGCATTTATGCAGTCTTTAGCTCTTTATTCTAGACCAAAAGCTGTTCCCTAATATTGAGAATTTATCAAGAAATATGCTCAAAGTAGTAAAGCAGTCACATGACATAGCTGTAGAAAGACATAAAAGCTTGTCTATTCTGCAGAAAGAACTGTCATTAGATAAGCAAAGAAAAATAGCACAAAGAATTATAACTTTGCTTGTATCAATTTCCTTAGAATCTTTTTTTTAATCCATTACACTAAAAAACACTATTAAAGCTGTAGTTACATCTTCTGATTTGAGAAAAAATGCTTACAGCAGAAAAAAAAACCTTGCAAAGCAATGAAGCAATAAATAATTTGACTTATAAAAAAGGCAGAGGATATGAACAAAACAATCTGTATAAATTTAATTAATTAGAAACTAAGACAAAAAAAAGATTGGCAATGAAAATCTCAGTTTCCTTTTATTAAAGGACAGTAGACTCCAGGATTAGGTTAATTACTGATCAAGAAAATGGCTCCAATGTTGTGCTAGCTAAATGCTTTACTATAGTACAAAAGCATGCATTGCACTATATTATGTGGTTCACCTCTGCTACTAGAAAATTAGTTCTAGCTATCTCAGTAAGGATCTTACTCCTTGTGTCCATCTGCTTTCCAGCCTGGCAGAAATAGTATTTAGTACAGGAAAGCAACAGAATGAAGCATTTTTCGGAGAATAAACATTCTTAAAACAGAAAAAGACCAGTACTGTTAATTGAGAGGTAAGCTGGAAAATGCAGAAGTGCATTTGTGGATCATAAATGGGAGGGCAATAACAATACTGAATAGCTACCTGAAGTACTCTATGGGACTGTATTCTGACATGCAATTATTAAGAAGAAAGATTTAAAAACAATCAGGAAAAAGATTAAACCTGAATTCAAAGTTTAATCTTTGGAATATAGAAAAGAAAAACCTTTCTGAGAAACAATTTAGCAGAAGCCTCTCTTATGCTCTGTCAAATGATTCATCATATGCCAACACACAAAAAAGGCTTGACAACCATTCTCCCCTACTGCTGTTGTCCCCATCTGTAATGCTGCCAGCGAAGTGCAAATCTCTGAAGTGTCCTGCTGTCTGGTCTCCTGCCTTGACAAGGTAATGGCCAAGGAGGGTCGCCCTCTGGATCAGCAAAGCTCATGTGCAAATCCCTTTCCTGCACTATTCCATATGATGAAAACACCTCCCCTAAACAAATTAGTAGCTTTATCATTAATATCACACATTTTGCTCTATGAGCATTAAAGAATACGTTTCATATAATTTCCTCATTCATACACCATCTTTAGGACACTGCACAGAACTGCCCGAGTCTCAGCAACAACTTCTGAGGGTGCCAGAGGACTGTCAGCAACTGAAAACAATTAACATCTCATTTCAAGAACTAATTTGCATAAATCAGAATTAATCTTTGTCCACACAAAACTCCTGGAGTCTCCCCTCACACACATAAGAAAAAGTAAAGTTGTCAGCAGCTGAAATAATTACTGTATCAATGTCAATTAAAATTTGAGACTTTTTAAAATGAGACACCACTTTAAACTCCTATATAGTGTTACCAGAAGATAATCAGGAACAAAGGACTTAAAAATCACATTGAAAAAACAAGTTTTTAGATCTGAGAGATACCTAGTCTGCACTGTATCTGCTTGTAACAAAACAAAGCGTATTCAGAGTCACCCCAGGTTGTTCTGCACGCAAGCAGTTCCTCATATCTGCCTACCGAATAACTGTACTTAGATTGCAGCAGTGCAAAATAAGAAGCGTTTTCAAAAACAAAAAATTATTTTTCCTGTCAGAAGATGAAGTAGTATATATTGTTCCTAGCTCCTTTAAAAAAGAAGAAATCTAAGCTATATGCAATTTTGAGTATGTTAATAACTCTGCATATTCTAATAATAGAACAGAACAGGCATATAAGATAAAATTGATAATCACAAATAGCAGAGAGAACTTAGAATATTGCCATCCCTTGCAAACCACATTTCTAAATGTAAAGAAGCTGTCCACTTTGCAGGGAAGTTTTCAGTTAACCAACAGCCACAAGAGATTCAGACCTTACGCTTCTGGAAGAAAAGAACTTGCTGACCCCTTAGCCCAAGTCCTGGTGTTTCAAAGGAGAACTGCAAATCCAAAACAACAGAGCGAAGCCTCCCAGGGATGACATGAACTTGGCCAGCACATCCAGTTAGAAGTTTATATGAACCTAGAGTTCCTATTATAATTCAATATTTGCAAAAGTGCTATGAAGTTCCTCCTTAGAAAGGAAGGTTGTTTGTTTTAACATCTCTCGTGTATTCATAACTTCAGCACTTAATCTGCTCAGAGACAAGACATCTCCAAAACGCATGCTGCATAAGTACCAGATTATGCTAAATAAAAACATTTGGGATTCCACAGCTCAATTAAAAGATCTTAATTTCATTCCTGCATAAACACCCTTCCCATTTTTTTGTTTGAATACTGTAGCCCTTGTTTACTTGTCTCATAGTCACAAATACATTTTGAAAATTCCTAATAATGTTATCCATTTAAGTCAGGGAACTGTAGGTCTCCTTAAAATTTTGAAGGAAAAAAGAAGAAATCCAGTAAGAGTAATGTTATCATTTTCATGTTCCAAAGCAATTTTAAAGGAGTAAGTCAAAACATTAATCTACAATCTGTTGCATAATAATAAGAGCGATAAATTATATAAATTACCATAAAACCATAATCTTACTGCAATTTTACTTTATAATGGAGTCCTATTTTCTCTGAATTGAGATACTGTGCTGACTAAATTGAAGTTTAAATCAGATGACAGATGATTTCTGATACACATGCACAATAAGAGAAAGTATGCCACCCACAAACAATTTTCATGTTTGAAACATAACAAAAAACTTGTGAATATGAATCAAGATACATTCTTCAAACAAAATTAGAAAATGTGATTAGACAGATGAGAAAGTGCTGGTGCTGCCAGTGAAGGACTGCCACCTTGTTAAAACTGGAGGCTGAGACAATTATATGATGCAGAAATTATTAGAAACTTTACTAGTAGCTGGACTTCGACAAACCCAACATTTCAGAAACTACAGTACAATTTGAAGAACTTACTGATCTTCCAGGGCACTATTTAATGGGGAAAGATACTTTTTCTACGTTTTTGTCCCCTTTCCAAATTACGTTACTCTATCAGAAAACTCTGTGTAAGTTAACAGCTCAGTAAGGTTTTAACAATTTGAAAGTGTAACTATTTTAATTAAAGACAATCCACAGGATGCAGTAGCGACTACAAGCTGATTTCCTTGTATTTAGAATTATCTTTTAAATGTGATGTACTTTATGACTCTCTTGCTTCACTGATTACAGAACAGCAGCTCACCTCTCTCTGTGGAGGTGATGCCAGAGGAGACCATTACACCAACAGCAGAATCTGCCCCCAGAAAGGGACTGCCCTGCACTGCACCCAAACCAAAGGCAGCTCTATCCACACGGAGAAAAACACTGCTCCAGTACACCTCTCTTTAGCCTGTAGATGTAATTCCCTCTGTCAAATTATGAGGAACAACTATAACTAGGCTTTAACTGGGAAAATTTTCATACCCAAGACAGATTTTTTTTTTGTCAAAACCACAATTTGCTGTACTAGGCAAAATTCCACAGATGCAGCACTCAGTTGGGCTATTGAGGAACCAGAAAAAAGTTTCTGTTATGATTTCTAAATGAAACTGAAACAGCTTTTGGCATCCAAAGTGAATGACCTCATTTCATAAATACTATCTACCATGAAACAGCTTTAGCTTCACACACATACATTTTCAAAGATAAGTTACCCAGCTCCTGATAAAACAGAATGAATACATTTATAAAATATTGAAGACACTCTGGAGGCTAGGAATATTGTTGTCTATAATCTAAGTAGAAAGATCAACCAAAAAAAAAATTGCAGCACAAAAATCCTTACATTCTAATTTTAGAATAGAACATGATTATAATATATTAGAAAACTGTTTTGAGTCAGATTTGCTGAAAAATGAGTTTACATAAATTGAAATTATTTTTTTAAATATCAGTTTCTTATGGAAAGGAAATTTCACATTTTAAGATTTTATATGTAGGTCAGTCATGGCAGAATGTGACCTTTGATCTCCATTGTTTTTAAACATATTTCTTGTCAGATACCTAATGTCATGTATAAGTGTAAATCCAGTTGGAACGTTTGAGTTACAGTGAATAATTAAATTTTATTTTTGCAGCTTTCTAGCTTTTGAAGCATTCCACAAAGTTACAGCTACAAGTGTCTTCAAGAAAGTCCCCTCTTACATTAAGGTTCCACAGCCCAAAAGCCAACCTTTGTTCTTTGCTCAAGCCGTGTTTCATGCAGCACATAGCCTGGGAACCACACAGAGATAAAAATTACGGAGAGCGGGTGGTCAGAAACTTTCATTCACAGTCCTGCTGCGAACACTATAGATGTCAGGTCTCCTGGGACCGAATGACAAATGAAGCCAGTATCATTAAGGCACACCCTCTGGCAACAGGAAAGTACTGATGTCTTCTCTGTTTCGGCATTCTTTGGAGAGAACTACTCTAAACCTATGGGTTGGAAGAGCAGAAATTTCTGTTTCATGAATCGGACTGTCAGAGTGAAAAGTTTAACTCATGCAATTATATTCAACACTTTTACCTTCAGCCATTTTAAATAAAAATACCTCACTAATCCTCACAGAACCTCTACAAAGTTACTACTCATTGCTACTATAAAAGGCTAAACTTCTATCATTCTTCTCTATGAAGTCAAACGAATTTAATCAATGTTGTATTGCAAATGCAAATCAATTCCAGGTGTGTTAACATAACCTCTGACCTTTTGGGAAGAGATATTTCACAAGTTGGAAGGTGCTTCTATAACCAAGAATTTTTAGATCATTATACAAATGAAGCCAACACACAGGCTTCATATACAATGTATTTCAATCCAAAATTCAGAACTGCTATGCAGTATCATGAAAACATGATTTTGTGACAAAAGAGTAAAAACAGAGGATATATATCAATAATATATCAGTGTTCATGATATCATCTCCTTCCACCTCCTTGGTGAGGATTTAAAATCCGTCCACACTTCCTGGTTGAGCAACAGAAGCTATGCACGTGTGGAGAATGTGCCACAATTCTACCATGAAAAGAAGCTGTTTTGACAAAGTATCTATATAAACCATTAATGTAAACTCATCTATTTCACATGCACTTTATGATTCAGGGGAATTAAGTCAAGTAATGTCTTAAGGAGACTGATGTTAAAATAGATCATTTCTTGAGCAAAGTAAGGTTTTGATTCATCCTTTTTGTCTTCTTCCCAATTCCCAATCTAACAACTTGTCAAAACTTTATATTGAGTCAACACCGATGAAAATCTTTGGCAGCTAGATAAAATACTTGACTTTTAATGTTACACTGCAAAAATTAGCCTTTTGCTACTTACCTTCTCCCCTATTTGCCTCCTCCAATTCATTCATTTCCTCAAACATCAGAAGTTATTTTTTTTTTACATATATTAATTGCACTTCAAGCAATTAATCAGCTATGCAATATTGTAAGTCTCAAACCAGAATTTGCCATAGCATTATATGTATTTAGAATTCCATCCAAAATACACATACATAAGAAATACATAAGAAATAGCACTCAAGTTGGAATAATTGTTGTTCTTTGGATGGATTTACAAGCATGATTTTTAAATAATAAGCTATTGTTTTCAACATATACTTAATGTTCACTTCATGAACAAGACAATAAGTAAATAAAAGCTTACAATTCTGCTTTGCAGCTTCAGTCATTCCCAAGGCATTATCACTATTCACTAATATTAATCTCTTATTTGAATTAGACTGATATTACATTGATTTGAGTTACATATGTTATGGAGAGTTAAAAATCACTATTATACACATTTCTACTTTCTTAATCTTTATTAGAGCTTCCAACTGCTGACTTTGCAAAGTTTTAAAATACAATCTTTATTAGATTAGCATATATAGGAAATACACAAATTAGATTTATGAAGTGCCAAAAATGCAAACAGAACATTTCTACACAACTTGAAAATGGCAGACACTGCTAGTTGCAGGATCTTCAAAAGATAACAAAATACAAATTTGGGATGCAGGTTCACTTCTTCCCGCCCATTTTTATTGATGGTAATAATTGATTAACTTGCAGTATGTATGCTCCAATTCAGTTGTTATTTCTGAACAGGCCATTGCTCTTCTGCTATTAATTAAGCATATTTTCACAAAGGCTTCTATCAATAACATTTGACACAACACTAGAAATTTTCATTAGCTCAGTACACCAAAAACAGTACTTGGAATATGTGACACCTAAACAAAACCAACAAAAAAATATGAAACAAATTGCAAGTCATCACCCTACACAAACAAATATGGTGCTCATTATAAGGATTACAAATCACGGTTAGTCATATCCAACTCATCTATTCCTGTATTGTAAAACTATCATCCTTACATTTAGAAGGTTATAAAGTTTTCTCTGAAAACTAGCATTTTTCCTTTAATTACATTCAAAAAACATTGCTCCTGATTGAATTTTGTTGTAGCTTGCTTTGTTTCTCATTTTTCTCCCCTAGCACATCCTGACAGATACGTGAATCTCTCAGCTTTCTATATCTATTTTTAAAGAGATGACCAAGTCTATTCTCAGAATTTTAAAACATGTGGTGAGAAAGTATCTGGCTTACAAATACTAGTAACACTTAGAAACACAAATTGGGTTTCATATCTAATTTTAATAACAGGGGGATCAAAACTGACTGCAAGGTGATTAACCCTTTCAAACTGTAAACTTCCATTTAATTCTATATAGAACAAAGTACAGCTGCAAGATTCATGCATAACAGCCAAGTGAAACAAGATACAAAGAAAAACCATTTACATGGAGCAGAAACATTCATGGATGTAAGGAACTTAAATCTGGCATGTAAAATAGAACCAGACAGCCCTGCAACTTGAAGTCATTCCACTGCTTCCACTGGTGTATACAAAGCATATTTACCTTGGATCTGATGTCACTACTGCTTGCATACAAGCTACTGAACCGTACAGTAATAGACTCAATAAGTTTAGCACGTGCAGTTAAATAGCAGAACCAATTCCCCCACCAACCAAATGCTACAGAAAAAAAAGGTTCAGAAGAGTATTTGTGCTCAGTTATTGTTCAGAAGCTTGCTCAACGTTTACCAGTGTCTTTCTGCACCACAATTCATCTTGGGAATGCACAGCACAAACTTTTTTAGCCATTTTCGCCAGAGGCAACAGCGCCAAAAATAAAAACCAGAGATATCTCTCAGCTGAATAACCATGTAATATTTGAGTTCTTAAATATTTCCATCTACGCATTCTCGGGAGGCAACTCCACCATGTTCCCTGACAGCATTACCCAAACTCTCCAGCTGCTTGTCATCTTTCATCACCTTCCTTTCTTCCTCTGTATATACTCTTTCACTAAACCCTACTGCTTCTTTCTTTTAAGTCTAACCTCCTTTGTCATTCTCTCAGCTAAAATACTCATCTCTCTGTCAGCCTGTCTTGAAAAGGACATTTTCCTCTTGGTTTGCTTTCCCTGGTTCATCCAAAACTCCTCCCTTCAGCTACTTCCCCGACTATATTATTTAGAAGTTTTTCATTTTCTTGCCTTGCCTGCCATCCACTTTCCATATCTAGTCCAAGGAGCTAACAAATATATTTCTGTGGTACAATCCTATTACGTTTTCTCTCTGCACAACATCCCTAAAGTGTACTGTAAAATGTGGCTCCCAGGGCTTGCAGTGGCCTCCCCCCTACACAGTGAAAGACCAGGTAGTCAGCCGACAGACTGACTTCATTTGGACGGATCAAAATCAATGTCTCCAAAACCATACTCTTCAGAAACCTCCTTCTCATGTGATTTTAAAGCATCAAATCAATTTGGAGTAAAACACTATTAAATTAATGGAATATTTTCAGTGCAAAAATAGTCATCAAAATTTTCAGTTCATTTTAGACATTTTTTTTTTTAAACCTTCATAACACTCCAATTTTAGTGGCAGACTGGATTAGCACAATGAACTTTACAAAGAACAATACATTACCATTACTTTGGGCTGTTTCCAAGTAACAAAATAATTCAAGACAAAATTTCATAATACTAAAGAATTTGTGCCTTACAGCTGTAACTCTTCTCAATGAGTCTATGCATGTCCCATCACTGTTCTACAGTATTTACAAATTGCAGTACACACAGCTGAAACACTGCTTTATTAACACTAGAATACCAGTGTTTAAAAAAAAAAAGAAAATAAAAAAAGCATTTACAGTTCCTAGGAATACTGTCTAACACTGACTATAAATCTGAAGCCTCTAGAAAGCCACTGGAATTTTCCAGAAATACTTTGATTTTTCTTTAGTGACTGTCCTAGTGGATTTGTGACACTTTGTGGCAATAGCAATGCCCGTGAAGAACAGTGGGAGACAGGACAGGAAAGAGTTTTGGCAGCTGAATATGGAGCTAGCTACAAAATCCATCTCACCTCAGACATGTTTCAGACATGAACAATAGGGATGATAGAGTAGTCAAGACTACAAGCACCTATTCAACAAAACCTTTGCTGGCTCAGAAAGAACAAATCATTTGAAGAAACTTTATCAGTGGAAAAGAAAGGAAATTGAAACCTAAGACATGGTAGATAATACTGGAAAAAAAAAAAAGACAGATCTGTGGTAATTGTTTTTTCCATGAAAAGAAAAACAATTCTTTCCACTGCTAAAAGGCTGCACAAAGAATTGGAAGATGGAGTGATGGAATAAAGCACTTTTTTTTTAACAGTGTTTTACATACAGCCATCCAGAAAGTAAAATTTAAAGGTGTTTCAATCCTTCCCCAAAGTGTTTTTGTTCTTATTTTAAGAAAACATTTAGTTACTTATAAAAGGATAACTAATGGGCACCCAGAGAACTGTAGCATTTAGTAGGACTGCCTCCCTTTAAATATTGTAAATTTTTGTTTAATAGGAAAGCCATACAGTGCCTATCAGCAAGCAAATTAAAACAAGTCAACCAATTCCTGTGAACACTTCAGCTAGTTTATCTAACATAGACCAGCTGATTAGAGTGCTCGAATAAAGCAGTTTATTAATAAAAAAAATTCCACATTTAGACACTGAGAATCCCATCGAGAGCTGATTAGCTCTCTCACGGATTCCAAGAAACCAGAAAAAAAAAAATGTATGCAGAGATATATATATCAACAATTCTAACAGTTCTTCATGCACAATAAAAAAATGCCACTTTTTGCCTCTGTTACCGTTACACGGCATCCTGAAACACTTAGCATTTACTGTCCCAGAGAATTTATTACCCTTCAGGCAGAACTTTAAATGGAGACAGACACTAATGTCTCTCAAGTAGACAGAAATACTGGGTAAGTAAACTTAAAAGATCTGAATTGAAATAACCATCACCCTGGTTTATCGGAGTCTGTAACCCATTTAGATCTGTCGAGCCCTTGAAGCTCTCCATTGTTGTTGACGTGCCTCTAAGTGAAGTCTTAATCTGTGTATACAGCTGTGCTGTAGTTGCTTTCTGCAGTCATGTGAAGATGACTTTTGCTGCTTTACTGTTGAACACAGCAAGAACACTGTCATACCAGTACACGCAACAGCTGTTAAGTGCTCCATAACTTTACTTTGACAAACATTTCATACAAATCGAATAACAGAGGCTTCCCAACATCAAGTTTTAACCTATTTTATTTATCATACAAAGATATTAGGAGCAATCCATGCATTAGCCATGACTGAATTTCATACCTGAATTGATTTAAGGTAGAATAAGGCAACTGTATGGAGACTGGAATCTTCCCAGTCGGCACTTTAACTATTGGAAATAATTTACAATAGGACAAAGACCATCAGTTTAGGCTAAGAACGCCAACCAGAAAGCACAGAAAATGACATACATAAAAAAAACCAAAGCAACAGAGCAGCCTAGTTCACTGTGTCTAGAGAAAACTCTATGATAATGTTATCCTTCTGTGTAATTGCTAGGTCTTGTTCCAGAAAGCGCAATAGTTTACAGAATTAAAATATAACTTTTCCTCCTAAGCAGCCTTTCAAGGCCGAAAACAATGGAGCAAATCACGCTGTTCTTTGTTTTCGTTGCAAATGTGACTATTAGTAGCAGTTAGCCTCCTCTTTGCCAGACAGCTGAGAATTCATAGCACAAGTTTCCCAGGGAGGCCGCATGATCTCCGCCCATAAAGGACACTCAGAACTGGCGGAGCACCTGCTCTGGCCAATGCCGTGTTGAACACGAGGCTGGACTTGGGACCTCCGAAGTCCCTGCCAACCTACATGAGTCTATGATTCAGCAGCTGTGATGATCACCTTGAGTAGTTTAAGCTACCCATCTCACTACCAACATCCATGGTCTTTGTAGTACTTCTGCCTCTTCCCTGTCCTTCCATGTGAAGGGAATCAGACACTAGATTTTCCTCATACTGATGCAGAAACAAGTCAGAAATAATTCATCTATATATAAAGAGTTGAAGGACAGGCTCTCCACAGAATGGTTTAGACCTAAGGCCCTGTTCCACAGTAATGTAAAAAGTCTGCAGAAAGACAACTTCTAAATTAAATACCTAAGCTAGATTGGAATATCCTCCTTACCCACTAATACTTAAAAAGTTTTGAAAAGAAGTACTGCTTTACCCATTATCTTGAAAACTATACACCAACCTGAAATCTAATTTACAAATACTCCTGAAGGTCTCTAATCTCAGCTTGTCAAAAATTTTTAGAAATCCACTGCTAAGAATATCTTTCACCTACAACAGCACTTCAGAGATACCAAGTCATAGACACTACCGGAAAAAAACTAATCAAACTGAGTTGTATCAAACACTTCCACACTGGAAAAGCTACTTGGTTACATAGTGTGTTTTGTTTTTTATTTTACTTCAGCTCTGTGGGCCTTTTCAGCCATTTCTGGAGCTTCAGATGTTGTCTATAAATTATTCCTCCCTTCAACAGGGAAACTAACAGTTTCTATGTGGAAGACAGTACTGTCAAACAAACAAAATAAATTTAAACAGCATAAACGGAATAAAAAAATGATGAAGTTAGGTTTGGTGAGAAACGACAATCAGCCAACACAACAAAACCCTTAAAAACAATGTTTTCCCTGGCCTAAAACTTAATTAACCTCTAAAAGTTTCCAAACTTGAATTAACTAATTGGTAACAATAAGTCATTATAACATGAGAATTTTTTTCTGTTCTGAACTATCACGTACTGGTAACCAAGTACCACAGCTTTCCCGTATGAAAGCATAAGGTGAATTAAAAGAATAAGCACTTTGTGTCTTTGTGTTCTCCTTCTGCAGCATTAGGTAATCAGACATCAATTTATTCTTCCACAACTCCATGCATCGATTGCTTGTATGAAATATACTGCCAGCAGAGACTTTCTTTTCAGATTATATTAAAGGGCAAGAATGCTTTATTTCATCTCCTCGGTTTGCTCTATCCATAAAACAGTTTTAAAGAGTCTGTCTAAACTCTGGGGGAATCACAGTGTATTAAGAGAAAACATAAAATCTATCTTTGGCAGAAAGCACTGCCAACTTCACCTTCTTCAACTATAAGCATCCCTTCAACAACAAAGTGATCAAAGAAATTAGCAGGATTTTTTGGTTAAACATGACCAAGATTCAGGCAAGAAGTCTCTAAGTACATAACCTGCAGAACTATTCCCATGCAAATTTGAGGCTTGAGAACTTGGAAGTATATTTCTCAAGCCAGTTGAAATAAACAAAACACACCTCACATCAAGTTTATAGCAAACTTTGGGAAAGGGTAGACAACTTGCTACTACTGATGCACCCTTGTAATGATCTTCTCATTCTCCACCACACTCCCAAATGTTACTGTCTTTATTTTCTTTATCTTTAAACACTGACAGGAAAGCTGGGAGGAAGAAGGAAGAGAGAGAAGAAATGAAAAAGGTGCAAAAAACCCACTAAAATTTTTATGAACTTAATAAATCAATATGTTGCAGCATAAAAAAAAAAAAAGATAAGATTAAAGAAGTTTTGACCTCTTCCTCAGACAGTGTATAAAGCCTCAGCTATAACTGAAATATACTACAACAGGTTGCATTTCAGAAGAGATGATCATATGGTGTAGGGCTGACGCACTCTACTGCTGTTCAGAGAAAGGCATTTTGTTCCCAAAAGATAAACCCAATATACTAAATACCAGAAAGCTTTACAGAAAGAGGTTTAAAAGGGGGACAGTCATACAGCATGGTACAGCAAATATAAACTTTCTTCTTCCTCAGCATGCAAATTTCTAATTTTTTTTCAGCTCAGACAACACCGTTAAATGAAGGAAGGCAGAGAACTATCATTTGAGTCTCAATGTATTATCATTGCCTACAAATTTTGAACATCTTAAGACTAACATTAAAGATCACTTTACCAATAGTATTTTGGAATCAAACGAGCAAGTTAAATTTGGTGAATGCTGTGACTAAAAAAGAAACCCAACAAAGGGAAGAACTCATTCAGTAAAGACAGGGAAAGGCATACAATGTCTGTTATGTATTTTACAAATATTCAAGCCAGACTGGCATTTTAAACACCTTTTAACCAAAGACAAAAAGCAGTCTGTTAGTTAACCAGAAACTACACTGCAACACTCGAAAATACAATTCACTCATAGAATCAAATAAAAATAAAGACATAGTGGAAAAAAAACCAAAATGTAGGAACCAAAGATATAGTGAAAAAAATGAACTGCATGGACCAATTTTTATTTTTCCTTTTTCCTGCCCTGAAGTAAATAAACTAGTTCCATAAATACCAGATCATAAATCTTCCATTTCACCCATCTTCAATGGTAACTTAACAAAAACCAAAATCCTTTTGTTCAAATTCAAGCGCACGTACTGAATACCTCGAGTACACACTAAGCCGATCTGTATAAGGGTCTGTACATACAGTAGCAAAGCATCTCCTCAAAAGTCCTACCTACATTTGCAAGTTATGCCTTCATATCCTCCCATCACCCAAACTGTCATCCCTTTTTCTGTACAACTCCATGAGCAACTACTGTTCTAGTAGTTTATCTTAAGACCTGAAAGGACTGATTTAAAGCATACACATTTGGGGAGAAGCTGAGAGCGCTGGGATTCTTCAGCCTGGTGAAGAGCAGGCTCGGGGGATTTCATCCGTCTCTAAAAATCTGATGCTGGGAACTAAGGAAGACAGAGCCAGACTCCTGTCAGTGGTGCCCAGTCACAGGTCAACAGACACAAGCAGAAATACAGCAAAATCCACTTAAACATAACAAAAAGCTTTGACACGGTGTCATTGGTACCCCTCTGCTCCTGACCCTTGCACAGACTCCTGTCTGTCCCCATAGTGCTGGGTGACATGCCATAAAGATCAAATACTCTAACAGGCTCTGCCTGGGGTGATTGTAAAGTCTACATGCTTGGGGATGCTCAAAACCTAATGGGACATAGTCCTCATAAACCTGCTCTAGTTGACCCTGCTCCCTGCAGGGAGACTGAACTAAATGATCTCCAGAGGTTCTTTCCAACATCAAATACTCTACGATTCTGTGATTAAAATCAAATATAAAATTACTCCAAACATCATACTTTTAGTTGGGAAAAAGTATCCATACTTTGTTTCACTGGAGCAGGTATTCCAGAATTCATCTATAGCTAAACCCTATGGTTTTGGTCTTATCATAAAGCAATACAAATATTATGCTATAAATCAGAGAAACAATGACAATTGTCTCCTAGAGACACCTTAAGACATTGAAGATTTATGTAAGAAATGACAGTGATGCAGGAATTGCACTCTTTCCTGGTTGCTTGCACTATACAGGTATCGAGTAGCATACACCTGCTGCTCAGAATATCATCAGCAGGTAAAAAGAGGTAAGAACTGACCTGCTTTTTATGGGAAATATATACGGAGACAGAAATCCCATCCCCTCCTGTTAGAATTCCCTGTCTCTAAACAATCCAAGTAAAAACACATCTTGTAGCCCCTATAGTAGTAGTGAACCTTCCTCTGCAGAGGAAGAGAAGAGCTGCTACATACTTGTAGAAATGAACGAGGAAAGATTTTGCTGAGGGAAAGGACTAGGACTTCACAACTGGTCAAAAAGAATTATTAACAGTTTTCCATTAAAGCAAATGACTTACAGAATAGTGGGAACCTCTTCAGGTATTACATTAGTATTTTCTAGTGATACATTAATAACTTCATGAGTTTGCAGTTGGCAATGTTAATAGGCTGCAAGCAGCCTCACAGTCACAGGCCCTGGTTCTCATGGGGGACTTCAACTACCCTGACATCAGCTGGGAAGACCACACAGCTAGGCAGGTGCAATCCAGGAGGTTCCTACAGAGCATCGATGATAACTTTCTGATGCAAGTGGTGGAGGAACCAACAAGGAAAGGCGCGCTGCTGGACCCTGTATTAACAAACAAGGAGGGACTGGTGGAGGACGTGAA
>Ga0065711_1026775_pt1 | contig 60056 bp, 29 predicted proteins | sample Hoacrofraction12_FD_59098 | JGI IMG/M metagenome (GOLD analysis project Ga0065711, IMG submission 59098) | Hoatzin crop microbial communities from Cojedes, Venezuela - Epithelial fraction 12 v2 (version 2) | ecosystem: Host-associated > Birds > Digestive system > Esophagus > Crop | place...
CCCCCCGCCCCTCGCCAGTTCTAGGAACAGAAATCATGAGATTTAGTTGGTTCAGTTTAGATGATCTGCCACTTTGGAGCAAAAAGACTCTAAAACAGTAGTCATTGAATCAAAAAAACGTAATTTCTGCTGCTTGGTATTCTGTGACCTTTGTCCAGTCTCTGTTGGGGTAGTTGAAGCCTTACATTGCTTTTGCTTTTTAACTTCACTGTATTTCTAATTTCCATGATCCCTTCACCAGACACTTAGGTACCAGACTTAGCCCTAGTTCTTCCTATATCAGTATATTGATATACCTAGCAATTCTGTTGTACAGTGGATGGTTGTTATTTTATGTTTTCTTTACTGTATTCAATGTGCATTCTAAATATATGCAGTTCCCCAAACATACAATCCTATTACTTCTCTTTAGTTTGCCCTCATATGAAGTTCTCATTGATTGCTACAGTAACAGTAGAATAATATTACTGAGAAAACCTCAGTAATGTTTTTTTCCCCCCCAAAAAAACGTGCAAAGGAACAGAAAGCTTTAGCTTCTTATTTTGCACCAAGGAAAGATCTAATTCATGCAGAAAAAAAAAAAATGTATTTTAGTCATAGTTTACGCACTGGGAGAGGAAGAGCTCCTGAAAGACGGAGATGCTGCGAATAGCTGTATTGGTTTCTTCAGTGAGGATCCTGACATCGGCTTCAGCAATCATTTTGAAGACCAGGTAAAGACTTGCTTGAGCTTCACAAGAACTCAGCACAGTGCTGGTCAGAACTGAAGAAAGCCCAAGCTTTCTTCACTTATTTTCTTAATAAATAATTTTATTGAGTGTGACCCTGACTAAATGCTAACTGGAGTTTCAGAGTTCAGTCTGACACGCGATCAGAATGGCAGATATCTGATGAAAAGAAAAAAAAAAGTGTAAACACAGTAAAATCTTGATTTTTACCACTGGTTAACTCACTAAAATAATTTTTAAATATGAACTCCATGAGATTTGACAGTGAATCCATTCACTTTCTGCATTGCTCTTTGCAATTCAAAACCTACGCATGCCAGATTTGAAAGGAAGAGCACCCTAAAGAAGGAACTGTGTTAAAGAGCTATGCAAATGGTAGCACATGGGGACAAAAAATAATTAGCTAAGTAAAGTTACACATGGCAGACATTGAGCCTAAACCACACAGGAACGGGAGCTGCAGCTTCTGTGCAATCTTACACCGTGTTAATTGAACTCCAAGCATTTGCCTGGAAACTTTGCTGGTCAACAAAATCAAAGTGAATGGTGAAGTAATTGCACTGTTCATGTAGCAGTGGAGACTGCAATTAATTGACTTTGCTCACGGCTATAAAATGCTACAGAACTTTTACAAATAGAATTTCACGACTGATAATAAGTAATGGCAGGTGCTGAAGGTGACATTGACAGCCATTTGTCTGCAGTTGGGAAAGAAATACTGCCACACACGCTGACATTATTTGGTATTAGAGGTTCTAGCTTCTAAATGTCATACTTTAAATGTCATTATATTTGTGGAATGTAAAAAATAAAATTTTAATGCTATTTTAGTCATATATCTCTCATTGAACCTTAAAATAATGCCATGTTTTTATGAACACTTTTAATAGTATGCAAAAGTAATTATCTCTGGTCTCTCAGGCTCAGTATCCTTCAATAATGATCTGAGTCATTCTCGACATTCCATATTCCGATTTTATAAATGGCTATTTGCAGAGCAAAGGAGAACATAGAGATCAGAAATATGCAGAAATATTTGAGTACTGCAATACTCTGTGACAAGTAGTAGATTCAAACTAACTTTACCTTAACTTTACGCAAATTATTTGGGTTGCGTATACCATTCTTGAAGCCAAATTTGACCAAAACGTCCATTCAGGTTTCAGAATGGAAAGTAACATTTAATGGTGTTTTTGTGGGTTTCATGTTACTGAACAAACAAGAGGTAAGCGACCACGTAACCCTGATTTCACACCCAACTTTAATTTCATGGTGTCAAAACTTGTGAGGCTAGGACATTAGTTGATGGCTTAGTCATCACCTAACTTTAAATATTTCAGCTAACCCACTGGTCTAGTTGACCCCTGTAGTTAACACAGAGCCATGTTATCTATGGCAATTCAAACCATCCTGAACTGACTATCCAGAAGTAATTTCTGGTCATTTCATATATCCAGAGATTTTAGACAACATCCAGACAATTAATTGGTAGTAAATATCTAAAGACAAAATATCTAGTCTTGCAAAGCAAGAGAGCAGTGAAATCAAATCTCAGCTCAGAAAGACTGTAGGAATTAACACTTGGTCTTCAGAAGATGAGAGTGGACAAGTCAAAACCCCTTCACTACACGTTTAACTGTTCTTATTAGTTACGAGGTGCAATCTGCTGCTCCACACGGCCGTTCGCCTTCCATCACCTGCACTCTGTGGTCTGTGCACTGTACTGGGACAATGCTGTAATGTTGTTATGACGTTTCAGCTACCAACATATTCTTGGGCTTCACTTTTACATTTCTGAACATTACAGCCAAACTAAAACCCACTCTCCCTCAATTTCATACACTTCTGGTGATTTGTGTCCTGAAGAGCCACGCTCCATGTAATAACCTACAAAAAGACCAGATTTTGCAGGACTCTATTTAAGAGATGCATGCAAGACACAACAACATGAGGATTTTAGTGTCATCTGAAACATCAGCAGTAGCTGCAAGGCAACTCTTCAGAGCTTAGAGAGGAAACAAGAGTCTTCCACTGAGATGCTCAGTTCATCGCCCCAGATACTGCGCACCATGATGCTTCTTGGATCTTTATTTGGAGATCACTTCCAATCATTAGTTTACATTCTCCCTTTTATGATTCCCTGCAGACTTTGTTGCCAGCAAAACACTACTTACAAAACCATTGTTCTGCTGTTTTGATTTTTCGTGGGTGGTGTACTGCTGTGCTTAGACCTACAGGTCCTACATGTTGGTATTCAAACCAGTAGTGGAAACAGATGGCACCGCAGAATTCGGATATGCAGCCCAAACACAGTAACATGTAAATGAAAAGCTAGCTTGGGTAGCAATTAGAAAAAAGAATGAATGGAGATGGCTTTTTAAAAAAGACAATGAGCCAATTGGTATTATTATCCAGCTCTGTTAGTACAGAGCCAGGATTCAGGTTCTCTGGCAGTGAGCCATAATGAATGGGCTTAGTTCCTTTCTCTCCCTTTGATTGCCCTTAGACAGAAGGCCCGATGTAATCGCTTGACATATTCTACTAGTGTTTGCAAAACAAATGTTTGTTCCAGCAGACTTACACTCTGAATATTCCTAACCACTTCACAAGGTGAGGGTCCCACAACATCTCTGGGCAACTCTACAAATACCTGACCACGCTCAAGGTTAAAAAAATAAATCCTTATCTCTACTCACTTTTCCTGTGTTCTACCTTGTGTCTGTCACCTCTTGTCACAGCACCTGCCACATTCAAGAAGAGACTGGCTCTGTATTCTCTACACCCTCTTCATAAGGCCTATTGTCAAGCCATAAGGCTGTGTAACTTCATTGCAGGCTGGTGGGCTTGGAACTGTGCAGCTTGTGAACCATCCATTCTTTGAACCATGAAAAGAGTGAAACTTCTATGTTCTATTCTTGTGTAACATGTAATTAGTATTTCAACACTGATTTCACGTAAAAACATAGGTTAATTTACAAAAAAATAATATTACTATTTGTGAAATAGGATATCAACTTCAAGTCAAAACATGCAAACATATACCAGAAACATTTCATTTCTCTGCAGATATTTCACAGAATCATTGATTGGAAGACCTCTAAGATCATCAGGTCCTACCATCAAATCAATACCACCATGCCTACTAAACCATATCCCAAAGTGCCACATCTACATGTTTTTTTGAACACCTCCAGGGATGGTGACCCCACCACTTCCCTGGGCAGCCTGTTCCAATGCCTGACTACTCTCTCAGTAAAGAAATTTCTCCTGATATCCAATCTAAACCTCCCCTGACGCAACTGGAGGCCATTGCTTCTCATTCTATCGCTAGTTACCTGGGAGAAGAGACCAACACCCACTTCACTACAACCTCCTCTCAGGTAGCTGTAAAGAGCAATAATGTCCCCCCCCGCCTCCTCCAGACTAAACAGCCCCAGCTACCTCAGCCGCTCCTCGTAAGACTTTTTCTCTAGACCCCTCACCAGCTTCGTTGTCCTTCTCTGGACACGCTCCAGCACCTCAATGTCTTTCTTGTAGACAATTTCTTTCAATGTCTTTCTTGTAGACAATTTCTTGTCATTATGTCATCTTTTTAATAACCTGAGTCAGCTATGAACTCAGTAGACCATAAATGTCTAATAAAAGGCAAGTTATTTTAAGTGATGTATAGTTTGTAGATACGGGTGACTGAGTCACAGCTCTCATTCTTCATCTATTCAAAATTTTTTTCCTAAATGATCTAATTTGCCACTATACTTTTGTTAATAATCCCACTACTGTAGGAAAAATACTTATTACACTTGAAGTCTCCCTGCTCCTTTACAACGAATGTGAACCTCCCTCACCTCAGAGCTTAGCCTTGACTAGTCCCTTCTAATGCCATATGCATCTCCCAGTGTCTGAAAGGCACTCTTGTGCCAAAGTAAATATTTCATGCTGAAATTAAAAGTATGTCATCAATAAGGTTCTCTTTAACATAAAGGGAAAGAACATAGTGATATCTTCTGAGACACTTAAGATATTTACCATGTAATTCTTCAAGTTACCTGGGCAACTGACCCTACTTTGTAAGGCAGTAACTCTAGGTAAGTGGTTATCATAGCTGAATTAAACAGTTGTACACAGCTTTAAAAGTAACCTGATCCTTCTTTGCCTCTTGCTTCCCTTGCTCTGCAGAACGGTATTCACCATAGAAATCAAGTCCAGTCTTCCAAGAGTATATAATGGTTTTATAAAACAAAACTATGCAATTATTTATTCATCATAACTGAAGGCTCTAGAACCAAAGAAAACATTTTTGTGGATTCTTCCTACAGAACAGTGATTTACTTTCCTGAAGTCACTACAAAGACCTGAATTAATTACCACTGAGATGCACATTAGTGAATTAGCATGAACTTTCATTCTGCTCCCTGAGTTAATTGACTTTCAAACTAAAACTATGACCTTATTTTGGTTTGCATCTTAGAAAAATATACGCTGTTAAAATGCTAACCAGTAGTAGTCATTCTGCTACACTAAACTCAATGACAACAAAACAGAAAGTTATGCAAAACAGGATGCTTATACTTCAGTTTTGTTGCTTTTTTTTAAAAAAAAACCTTATTAAGGTACAAACTTTTGAAAAAGTCTTTCTTTATTTCTGTTATTTAAATATACAGTTATATATATTTTATATATGGTTTTGTTAGTGATAGATGCCCTATCACTGATCAGATTTTCTTCAAAGTACCCTAATCTGTATCACGGTATACGATGACAGTACAAATGATTATGTGATGAACTGAAGTGAAGAAAGGAGAATTATTATTATTATCCAAGAAAACATCGCATGGACACTAAAATGCACTGATTTACTCAATTACCTGTCATTTACCAACTGCTTCGAGTTCTAAGATACATTGAGGAATAAAGAGAATGCCACACTGCAGGGATGGGTGAGTCTTTCTGCCTACCTGCCACTGGACATAAGAATTGAAGCCGAAGGCGTTGCAGTCTTAGAACTGCTCCACTGATCCCCTCAGATCGTCCCTGACATGACACCAACGCCTACATCAGCATTATATACACAAATACTCATCAATCAGCTGGATTTCGGTGTGATCTGACAGCAAGGTATGGCAGCCAAAAGCCCCAAAAGCAAGGAGCCCCGCGGTTACTGCTCTGTGCAGCGGGAGGTAAATCAGAACAGCACAGACCAGCTCCTGCCACTGCTGCATTAAACGCCACCACGCAGCGTCTGCCTGCTGTTCCCTGAGCGCATTGCAATGAGGGCAGGGATTAGCTTGGGCAAGTCCTCATTTATAAAGCCCAAGCCCTTTCCCCATATGAGCTTCAGAAAAAGACCAAGCCCAACAACAGCAAACCTCCAACCACATACATCATCTCTGCTATAAGGCTGACTGTGAAAGGTCATCCCCCACTGTGCATTTTACCAGTATTTTACTCGGTATAGTTTTTAGCTTCCCAAACCAGAAGGTTGATCTTCACTTCTTTCAGAGAACTGTTCCACAGCCTAATAAATTTCTCTGTCAAGGTTTTTTTCCCCCCCTGCTCTAAAGCTTACATTTTTCTTCTCCTTTTTTCAGCCTATTACCTCTCATAATGCCCCAAGTGTCACAATAAATAATCCCTTGTTCTCCTTGGCACTCTTTACATTTATTTATTTATTGGGAGACTGCTGTCTCATCCTAGTCCCTGTGGTCACCACCCAGTCATCCCCATTTTACAAGCCCTCCTTACCATTCAGCTTCTTAGTGCTGTCTGGAAAATTTGAGCTTAGAAACATAAAACAACCGCAGCTTTTGGACCTCAGTTTGTTTTTGCAATGCAAAAATGGAAGGCTTTTAGTTGGTTCTCCCCCATGGTACATCACAGCATATTCTGAGAGAGCAGAACATACTTATAAGACAATGAATATCAATAGTTACTAGTTCCTCAGGATCAGATTTGTCAAGAGGAAAGCAGAAGCATGCATGTAAGTTTTGGCATTCAGGTGTCTGCTCAGAAGCATCCGTAATTCTCCATTATAATTCACTTCACTTGCCTTTTTCTCAAAGCCTTTGGGGAAGGCTGGATAGAAAAACCCACTTGGAGTTGTCTACCTGCTTTTTGTAACATTGACCATTCCTCCCCCGAAATGTCTCAGGCAGAAAGTTTTCTGAGGATCTCACTCAAGCCTCCCGAGCACGGTGTCCTCTCCCACAGCCAGAGCCTCCCCACCTCAACGGGAGGTGCCAGCAGCACTTGCAGATGTCTGCTTAAAACAAGATAACAAAAGCCATTCATTTCAGATATACCCACAAAGGCCCTTGGGGTTTCACTGTGCTCAGCTTGATTGTCATTTCTTGTGATTAAATTACTTGGTGTTGCCCACTGCTATATTATGAGAGCATCTTTCTCTTCAACGGAAATATAACTTAGCAGATGTGCTCATTCTGCTTCCTTCTGCTCTCTGCAGTTCTACCCTGCACAGTTTCTACTAAGCATATACTCCTCAAGTCCCCTCTTTGAGCACCAACTTTCTCAGCAGAAATCAAAGTAAACGCAACTTGATTGAGACATATTTTCCTTACCTGTGGCTCACGTTTCTCACCTTCCCTCTTGCACATTTTTTAACTACTACTCCCCAACAAAGGTGGCTGCTACTGCAACTACACCTCACTACTTCAGCTTCACATCCCTTTAGCCTCGGCTTTGCAGAACCTTTTCAGGGCTGCTCTGCAGGTGTGGCCAATAACTCATCCCCACATCCACCTCAGGCTGGGCTAATGCCCCACCTGAGCTCCCCGGGCCCACAGTGAGCTCTCACCATCACCACATCCTTCCCTTCTTAAGTAAGCATATATTAACTGCACTATTAGATATACTAGGCAGAAAATTAAGTGAGTCGCTCTTCAGCCTTAAACATTTAACAGAATAATTTTAATATTGCATTAGGTTACTATTTTTATGATAAGTCAGAGAGTTTTTTCCTCACATAAACTCCTCTTGGAATATCCCAGCTGTGGAAATTATTCCGAGCCTTTAGACTTCATAAATACATAGAAATTTTGTGTATTGCTCTGTTAGATCTCTTCCAAAAGCAAGCGCAGGAAAGGTGTCCCAGGCTGCAACAGCCTACCCAAGCCCAGACTCAGCCCTAAGCAAAACTCCTGGCAGAAATTCAGGACGCACTGCTCAAGACAGAAAGTGAGTGTTCAGATGTTATAAACTACCTGTTCCTGGAAATTCAAATGAGTTTAAGAATTTTAAAAGTAATGTCAATGTTATACCCTGCTACACAATTCCAGTTACAGGCACAGCATCTTTTTAAAATGCAAAGGAGGTTTGCAAACATAAAGGTCTTTCATTCCCTCCTCTCAAAAACCTGTAGCTGAAATCACTGCTCATTTTATTCCTCTTCTGGTCTCCACCATCTTCTATTGCATCCCCTTTTCAGCCTCCATTATTTAGGCGCATTTAGCGATAAATGTTGTGAGTGTGGTTCTGCTGTTGGACAGGGAACGGGATGGACCACTTGACCTTTGAGGCCTTTCTGGCCATGTTACCCTGAGTCTGTACTCTCCAGTCTGGTTTCTGATTCAAAGCAACAACTCATTTAATCTCTATCCAAATGCCAGGTGTGCCATGAAGGACAGGCTTACTGTGAACCGTTGCCCCTACCTTCTCCTGTTGCACGTTGGGGGTCTTGTAGGCTTTTTCTCCATCGCCTACGTAAGATGGGAGGGCTCATCTACTCTCACAGTTTAATTCTCTGTACTAATGCTGTGTATCATTGTAAAAAGCAACCTCTTCTCCCTCCCCTGTTTCTTTGGAGCGTGCACAGAACAGCTGTCTTTAAAATTCCTTGAAGTATTGTGTCATCTTAGCAACAGCAGAGAGCACTTGGGAGTTCAATGCATTACAAAGACTAACATCAGTAACAATAACAACAATAATAACAGTAAGGCAATGAAAGCTCAAGGATGCTGTGACTTTGAACACGCTGTACTATTATTTTGCAAAATGTCTACTGCAACTCCAGGAAACCTCCCTCACCAGACAGCTACAGATTCGAGTATGTCTTAGGGGGCAGGTAACACAAATTCGGGTCTTTTCTTTCCAGAATGTGGACTTGAATCTGGCTTGTGTTGAATGCAACAAAGGTGCTTACAAACAGAAGACTCTTCAGTAAACTAAACGAGGATTTGCACTTATTCACACATCCAGGTTCAGTTCATTAGACTTTATAAACATTTACTACCTTCTCACCTTGAAAGGAGTAAGCAGGTCAACTGAAAAGAAAGACAAGGGAGATTCTACCTCAGCTGAAGTGCTGTCGTTGACACTTCTAGTACAAAGAGACACACTGACTCAATATTTGATCATTATGAGATCTCATTTTTTGGTCTGCGCACCACCCTCTTACATAGCAAGAAGTCACACGGTGCACCAGGAGACCACTTGGTCTGGAGGCTAATTTAGGGTGAGGTGGGCTATGGTGACCCATGGTGTATCCTTGTGAGAAGAGTGAGTCCAGATCAGCGTGGAGAAGGAGGAATGGCTCCAATATGAACCGGCCCCTCTTTCCCCCCAGATCCCAGCTCAGCCTGACCTGCCCAGAGAGAAGCCTAAGCCGTCTGAAAGTTGCTTATGTATGTTTTGCATAGGACAGCATGAGTGCAGATGAACCATGAAGTCAAAGCACTAGTCTTTAAATTTTAACACAAAAAAGTCATATATGATGAATGACAGAAGTTGAGACCAAATACATTATTCACCTCAACTTTTTAAACCCCTGAAATCAATGATTTTAATGGGAAGCTAGCCCTGAGATATCATGCACGGCTCCAGGAATCGCTCTCTGCAGCGAAGATGCACTGCAGGCATATCTCATGGGATAGACAGAAGCTGACAATTTCGTAAATGAAAATGGAAGCAGAATAAGCTGATGTCTTAATCAGCTCTTCTTTTGGAAACAAAAGGACTATACAAATTCCTTCCTTAGCATGCATTTTCTCAACCCTAGCTGATCATATCTGATGGTAAAAATTACTCCGTGATCTTTCTGGCAGCCTCTTCTGTTTGTGTGGTTTTGTTTTTGCTACGGACCATGTTTCCAGGCAGAGCGGAAAAAAAAAAAAATCAGTGTTTCACAGCTCTTCATAAAATTGTCACTGAACCAAGTGTATGAATATCATTCTCTTTAGTAAGCCTCTTCTTGAATAAACAGTTCTCAGCATGTCTGCAACCTGCAACTACCAAGTTCAGCTATGGCAAGAGCTCTTAGCAGCAGCCGCTTCTCTAATTGCTTTCTACTCCACCAGCGACCAGCACGTCTGCTGCAGGCTGGTGGGCACAGAACAATGTACAGGCAGGAACTGAAAATGTTTCCCTCCCAATCACGCTCTGTTGCAAGCTGGTCCTTGAATTCCTGATGTTCTGTAATTGTGAATTCATAAAGCTTTGAGGATTCAGGAATACGTGTGCCAGCCCGGGAGTCTGCACAGATCCTTGCTGGAAGGATGAATGATTCGCTTGAAAAAGGATCCTGAAGCACACATCAAATTTAAGCAAGCCTTTGACTCTCTTTTCTAAATGTCATCTCCTAATGACACAGTGGAAAGACGCTGTTTCTCCTATTAAATTCTCTCTTAAAAATGCTTGAACGCTAAACCCATGGTATCTGATAAGCCATCAAAGAAGTTTGCTCGCCAGACCTTAAAATGCAAGGAAAGAACATTCTGGTGCTTGTCTTCATGCTGAGATGTTGTTTGGATGCGCAGCGCTTGCCTCTGTTTTCAGCTACCATATGAGACATTTCCCTGACTTCGGACTCATGTGAAAAACTGAAACAGTTATTGATTGGAATTATGCTTTTAACAGCTGGGAAAAAACCTCTTAAATTCATCTAAAAATACAGCCACGTGTTCTGCAAAGTCCTCCTGCACTTTCAAGCCCCAAAGGTCACCTGAAAGACCGTTTCTGCACACAACAAGCCAGTGTTCAAGAACAGCAGAGAAGTGGAGCTGGCAGGTGGTGGGTCTCAAGCAGGAGGCTATGTACCCCCCCAAGTCCCTCTGCATATAGACCAGCTCCCGCAGGATGTGACTTCATGTGCGTCTGGTGTACCGACCGCTCCCAGCAGCTGACGCACAATTTCATTGATACAAATACGTGTGTACCCGCATCATAAATTATGAAGTGAAAACAGTGAAGGTTATTTTTTAACGGGAAGGAAGGTCCAGCCAGCAGAGATGCAGGCACCCGCTGGAAGGTGGTGTTGGGGAACCACCTGATTTAATAAAGGAACGGGCGCATGATGATGTTCCTGTTCGCAGAGGGTAACAGCAAAAAAAAAATAAAGTCTTTCTCTGCCAATCTAAATCACATGTCTGAAGCAGCTACGAGCTGCAGGGTTTTTCATGGCTGTTGCTGTTAGGCGAGGACATATAATGCAGCGAGTATATACTCTTGGCTGGGAATCACAGGACTCCTGCAACAAGGAGAGGCGGCTTTTGCCAGCTCATTGCCCAGGGGTACCCCTGGCACGGGAGACAGCGTTACTGGTGCAGGCAGATGTAAACAGGGAGCAAGAGACTAAAGCAAACTTCACTTGCAGATGTAGGCTGCCAAACGTACTATAGCTCTCCAAGGTGAATGAATGCCCCATCTCAGAGAGCGACAAGACCTGATTTTCTTCCTTTGGGCCCCAGAATTCACAGGGCCTTGCAGAGAGCAGCACCTACTCGTGACATATTGTAGTCTCTGGGAACCTTCATACAGCCCCATAGTATGTCAAGAGAAAACTGTAATTCTTTTCCATGGGAAGGACACTATACTAGAGGTATTTTATTCATTAAAAACAATCTTTTTTTCCTCTCCCCAAATCTTACACACAACTAGCATATTTTCATTCTGTAACCCTCTGATGGAAGCAAGCGGGCAAACAAACCTGCCTAATTCTGCTCTGACAATCTCCTTTTTCAATCTTACTTACTGCGTGGGCATTTTTATTTTTAGACTGACGCACAACACAGGTGAGCTGACAATGTTTTACCACGTGGACCCAGTTCACCCAGGATTAACAGGAGGACTTTGTAGCTGTTGTATGAAGTACAGGCAATGCCATGGTAACAGGAATCGCCAGCAAAGGATAACTAGGGATGCTGGTAGTCATCACTGTGCACACCATCTACTTCTAAAACTGTTCAATCTATAGTTTCATACCTATTATATTTTCAGACCTCCTTTGTAAGGAAGTATAATTTTCCAGTTTCTAATTTTTAAGTGATTGTGAGATATTTGTGACCTTAGGAGTCACACTAAGTAGCAGCTGCATTGCAAACAGCCCCACCCAGATTAATGAAAAGTTTATATGTAAAATTAGTATTTAGCAGCAAGAAGGGTAGCACAATCAGCTCTGCACATTGTAAGCCAAGAAATTTGATGTGAACATTGAATTTATTATTTTCAGTTGTAGCATTATGCTTAAAAAATTGAGAGCTGAGTTCTCCTTTGGGGGTTCAGCCTTTCAGATTTGTATACCAAATTTGGTAATAAAATTAACTTACATAGCACATTTCATGTGCAAACACTTTCTAACAAAATATCAGTATCATTTTTCCGCTGTGTTACTGGAGTGTATTTTCTCATGCCACAGGAATCCCTGCTGAATGGTCTACTTTTTTCTCTTTAGTTTAGAGGTCAAACAGTGTATCCATTAAAAATGGCATTTATTATAGAAGTAACATTTATAAGGCTCTGGGCGTGATTTTCATCATTTTGTTCATGGTATGTTGGTAAGAATTAATTCAGTTCAATTAAAATCCAAAACGGAAATAACTAATAAAACCTTGACAGAGAAAATATGAAAAATTAGCCACAGCTGCAGTTAGTTGCACTTGCTACGTAGAAAAAGCTGAATGAGGAACTGAGTGTCTAAAAATAGGTTTAATTTTTTTTGAATGGTATTGAATTATTACATTCTAGTAGTGTAGACTAGATAATGGATTCGCTAGATTCAGCCCTAAAGGATTTACGAGAAGATCAGATAAATGTAGTTGGAGACGTGAGTAAAAATACAAAAATGTCATCAAGCGCTTTCAAAGAAAACCTTGGTTTTCAAACCTGATGAACAGGAAACAAACTGAAGGAAAGAGATGGATATTGGTTGCTTAATTAGATAAAGCCAGCACCTCAATTTTAATGAACTTTCCGGAACTACAAGTAGCATTAAAGACCATAGCAATTTACATCAACAAGTACCTAATAGGTTTGTTAGATAATGCTGCCTTTAGCGATAAAGCATCTACCGTGAGAGCTACTTCGCATTCCCTCTGTGTCTAAACACCCTCGGAACCTTTCTGGACAGTTTATTTTAAATACTTTGGCTTTGTTTTCAAAATCTACATGCACTGCACATGGGATTTAAATGGCATTTAGTAGGTGCTGATAAACCTAATTGAGGGCAGTTAGGGATTTGAATGTGAATATATACAAGACTACCTTTTAATGACCAATTTGTAATTACCAATGGACAGTTTCCAATATTTCTTGGTAAACTGAAACAAATCAAAGGCTTCCTGCTTACTAACAAGTTGTGTATAAACTGAAGGTATCAGCTACTACCGTACCTCATGGAGCAAAGGCTGAGCAACGAGAGGAAAATGCCCACCTTTGGCGATTCTGAAGCAATAAAAACGTATTTCAAAGCTATTAAAATTTTTCAGGCAAGATCAGGAAAGATTTATGAGCTGGTGGATTTATTGCAAAGGCACACCTTTCCTGGACCTCAGCTCTTTTTCAGCTGTAGAGGAAGAAAAATGTGTTTGATTTCTTCAGGTTAAACTCAAGCCAAAACAAATAGAAAGCCCCTGTCTACTTCTGAACCTGCAAAAACCTACCGCAAACTTCCTTAACTCATAATTTGGTTAAATGTCTATAAGCCACTCTATTGCAGAGAGCGGTGTATGGGGGTGACAGACATCTGCCTCTTGCCGGTTGCTGGGAACTGGAGAGGATATTCCAGCAGGAACACAGAGCGTTCTGCATCTCGCGGTGGGCATTAGTTGTCTCCCACCATCCTCTCGCACACAAATATGGTGGGAAAAGATGTGTTCCTGGCCTTCCCAACAGAGGGCTAGGTGCCATTTCTTTCTAAAAATATACTAATTTGGGGCTTTTAACTGATTTCTAACATTGCTGTCTTCATGCAAAGTCCTTGGCATGCTAAGCCCCAGCAGATCCCAAACGGTTTATTCTATAAGCTACTACATAAATATGTATCTTAAAGAAAATATCATACGTATAGTGTGCCATGACATATCGATGCTTTATTAGTTGCCTGGTTTGAGTCATTTACTTCAGAGAAGCACCTCAGGCATTATCCCTCGGCCTCCATGGGAATGATCCAGGAAAACCTTGGGGCAGATGGATCTCAGGAGCTCTGCAGGCAGCTGCCGCTGCCCTCAGTGCCTGCATGGTGAGATTGTCCACACCGCTCCAAAAATGCTTCCCCGTGGCTGCATTTACAGCTTGTTCAGGTGCTGAAAGTTTGCAAATGGGAGTTAGAAAAGTTTACTTTAAAAACTGACAGCTTGCCCTTTTTGCTATCGCTCTGGACCTCATATAAATAATCTCACTCTCTGGCTTTTTATTATTATTATTTTTTAAACAGGTTCATTTAGAAATATCCACCAGCTCAACTTTATTCTTCTTCTGAATTGAATTTGTTGCAATGTCTATAAATGGTTATTGCAGATAGCTATGCATCATTTCAGCAATTAATTGCTTATTAAACTCTTGGTTTGGTGTGGAAATATACGGAAGATTTCTGCACAGGCTGATGTTTGTGATATTAGCTGGCTGCTTACTGTTAGAAAATTGAGAGTAATGATTTCAAATTAGAATCCACTGAGCCAATTCTTGCATATCCAGATATGCAGCAAGTAACAGGTCCTAAAGGTCCATGAAGTGAAGGTCACCATTACGCTGTGGTGTTGTGCCTGTCCACAGAGTACGCACACAAGCTTCTACCTGCCCAAAAATACTCAAAATTATACTTTCTCTGGAAGAAATGTGACACAGTAAGTCTCTGTGGTTCCTCACAGTGTGTGAAGTGGAGAAAACCCCATGAATTTCTTGATAACAAAAAGGTTTATTACATCATTAGGTACACAAACTTCTATTAAGAAGTACAGATTTAATTTAGCCAAAAGTGGTTAACTTTGGAGAATGAATAATATAAATCTTGAGACTCAGGAAAGCAATAAGATCCTGAAAATAGGAATAGGTTGGTAAATAGGATATGAATCTGCAAAAAACTTCCCAAAGAAGTATTTATAACCTGATTTGCCACTTTGCCCACGGATGGTCAGGTGTTGCTGTAGTTCTTCTCTTCATTTCTGACACCAGCACACCTGTATGGAAATTGCAGAGGCGCTAACGAACACGCAGGGGTCACCCACCCCACAGCATGGCGTTACGGTGGCAATGTCATGGGACTACCTCTCTATAGCTTTTTTAATGAACAATGATGAATAAATGAAAAAAGAAAAAAAAAAGGCTTTGCATGTCAGGTAATTATGGTGATGTATTTCAACGCCTACATCATCCTGTATTAGAGCTAACCGTTCTGAGGACTCGTTTATCCTGGTGGAAATGTAATAAAAAACCTTCTCATCCTTTTTACTATCCTCTGTAACAATTACTGTCTATCCACCTGCAGTGACTATTTCTTATAGTCTCATATATGGTTCAAGTATTACCTTGCAGAGCTAGATATTAGAGGCAGTTCAGGATTTAAATTTTATAGGTAACATAGCACTTTTAATTGCATATTCTTCTGAATTTAGATTAAGCTGAATAACGGGATGTCATCCATTTCAAATTCAAATTAGAGTAACTTATTCCACCAACGGGTGAACTTTGTCTTCCTAATCTAGCTCAGCAAGCAAGCGTGATAGAACATAGAAAGCAGTAACCGAGAGTGCTTTAGCTAATGAATATGCCATCAGAAATGCAGCTCCATGTTTGACAGCTGGACCACTGAATTTTGATTTTTATTTTTATTAATTAGGAGACCCTTACAGTAACCTCTGTTAATCAGTGCCCGAGCAGCTCACAGCACACTGTCAGGAGGACACGTACAGATGAGGACTCTGCACTCATTTAAAGCCATATATGTAAAAGTATGCTGTTGTCCAGTATTGGTAGAATTTTACAGAATCGAAACCAGGCCTGAACATTTTCACAAACCACACAATGTGATTTCACAACATTTCATAACACGTTTGTGTCACACACAGTGATGCCTCCTCCTTCCATACAGCATCATTAATAAAGGAAATTGTACAGACAAGAATTTGGATTACTTGGAAAATAGAGGCCACGGATTAAGAAGAGGAATAGATATAATTTCTGTATCTCTGATAATCAATTTTCCAATTGAATGTTCCATCACAGCTATTAGTTTTGATCAATTAGATTCAGACATACCAGGCCATATTATTATATTATTCATATAGCTTCATTTCAGTTAAATAGCAATTTTACCATCAGACAAACAGGCCTGTATCTTTTCCTTTTTTAAAATTATACTGAGGATTAAAAGCTCAAAGAACCCCAAAGCTGGCAACACTTGCACTTAGATTTTGGTTATGCTTGAACCAAGACCAAAACCCAGCAGCTGTTTCAAGAGGCACAAGCACATCAGAAAACACGCAAGCATATATTTTGCAGTATATTTGCAATACTTGCAAAACAGGACGTGTTCCCTCCAATCCAATATTCGTTTTGCAGAAGTACAATCCACATCTTCCATAACACATCGGCAGGAATGAGAATCCCATAGCCTGCATCCTTGACCAATTTTAATTGAAGCTATTCTGAAGGGGCAAAATCTGCTGACACATGCTCTGCGTCGGGGTCCTGTCTGGTCACTGGCAATTAAAAACCCATCTGAAATGGTCCACAGCACTTTCCATCCAGCACGTTAAGGCACTTTACACACATCGCTTTGACTAATTAGTTAGAATGTCTTCTGAGACTTGTAGATACGAGCTTCAGTTGATCATTCAGGAAACTGAGGCAGAGAGAGACGAAAGCCCTCCCGAGAGGTCCCAGCTTCTCCTCACTTGATGGCTAGGAAGGAACTTTGATGTCTGACTTTCGCTACTGCCATATAAACACAAGACAAGGACTTATTCCTTGTCACAGCCAAGCCAAAGGTACAAATTTTACTTATTCTTTCTAGGTTTTTTTCTTCTTCTTTAAAAGGCTGTATTGTGGAGGTTTGAATAGCATCAAGAAGAAAGTTTACATTTAAGCACTCTTAAATGTTTGACAAATCCACAAAACCAAGGAAATTCAGATTTAAGGCTGAAAATCCAGACTGACACTCCAACCTTAGCGATACTGCCACAAAACTCCTTGCTTTTGTGCATTAAAGTCAGACCTCTTTCTTTACTAAACGCTGTTTTTTTGTAGTTAAATTATAGTAACAACTGCTCCAGTTTCACTAAAAACCACTACCTACAAGATTTGGATTACTAAAATGTAACCTAAATCCCTTCTGCTGGTGGTGTGTGCATTTGAAGATAAGTAGCAGGGTGAGTAGGCTAATAATGGATTGGAATCTCCTATGGATAGTTCAGCACATCTCTAATTTCATTGCTACTATTTTTCTAGTTAAATTTAGATGAGAGAGGAAGACACATCTATTTCTTGCCTGCTATTTTTTTTTTTCCTTTAAGGTATTATGAGAATTCTATTATATAAACTCATACATACAGACAAGGGAAAAGTGGGAGCCACAGTAGCATATTAATTTGTGTCATATTTCCAATGATTTTGATTGATTATAGCGTGGATAATGCTGGCCCACAATAATTAAAGACACAGTATTGTAGGAATTCACATAAAATCGGTCCTCTAACTCACCTTGCTGTAGAGGTGAGACTAAAACATGTACTTATTATTTGTTTGGTATATTTTTAATGGCATTTCTATGGCTCAAGTCCTACACGCATCAACCTTTAAGTGGAGAAAGATCAACCCCAGCTGTTTCTGGCAGTGGGAAAACACCTACTTTCTCTTTCCCACGTATTCACACCCATCCAATCCTACCAGAAAGCAGACACCCAAGCTAGTCACAAAAGTTTATCACATTTGTAGATTTTCAGACATCCAGAGATTTTCTGTGAGACGATGGCTTTTAACCCTTCTTATGGGGGGACGCATAACCAGGTCCTGGTTTGCACCTTCTGGATGGCTTAAACCACTCTGGGTTTTAACGCCCCTGCATTTGATTTCCAGAAAAAAAACTGCGAGGTTGTTTGTTATCTTTTGATGAGAGTGAGCGTAGAAGGTGCTGTCCCACCCTTTCCCTTTTGATTTTACCCAGCAAAAATAAGCAGAATCTGGAACAGAAAAAAAAAAAAGGCAGTTAAACAGAAAGGATTGAGTAGATCTGAGATGGAGGAGAGGCATATAAATGATGCACAAGCAGTTCACCCACTATACAGCTTTCTGGATGTAGCTTTATTGTTTTGAACCACATCCTTGGCACAGCTCTTACCAGCGTTTGTGAATATTCATCACCTACATTTTCCAGGAAAAAAAAACTTTTGGGGGGAAGAAGGTTGACAATACAGATAAAAATACTGAAATCATTTTTTTAAAGCATAATAAAAGCTTTACAATGAGCAGATGAATTAGGAAAAATTGTTTTTTCTGGGTCCTAGCCTGCCTTAACAAAAGCATGAATTAGAAAGGACTCCTAACGAAGATTTGTTTATGTCAGCATGGACCTTAATGAAAATTAAATCTTGCTTTATGTAATGCTGGAAACCATATTCCCAGCTTGGTTACAGGAGTCTAAACACAAACTAACTCCCCTGTGCTTGATGATCCTACTGGGGATTCCCATCTTGCTCTCATCTGTGTCCCACCAATTTCTCGCAGAGCTGGATCCAGCTGTCAGCAAGCAATTCACCTAAAATGAGAGTAACATAACCCAGGTGTCTGCACAGAAGCATAAAGAACTCCTAGGCTTACAGATTGCGTCTCATCAGCTGTTACTCATCAATGCTTTCCCCACTGATACTCATTTTAAAGTCTAGCACCTTTCTTTCTACGTTTGAGACATTTGCCTTCAAAGTCATTTTAATATTCAAGCTACAAAGGTGTTTGCTGTCTTTGACTCAGCTGACATTTACTTGTGAGAAACTGAACTGGAGCGGCTGGTAATTTCTATAAGAGGTGTTGGCATTAATTTTCTTGCTGTTATGCCTTGTTGCTCCAGTAGATGTTTGTAGATGCCAACATTGCCTATTTTTTTCCCCTTTTACTTATGTTTGACAGGTTACTTATTGTTTATTGACCGTGGGAAGTTTATTGTGCGATTTTGCTTCCTCAGCTCCGGTATTCAGCAGAAAAGGCGTTCTTTATCTCATGACAGGGTATTTATCTGACACTAAGTCTTTTTTTACAAGTCAAATTTCCAAAGAAATTATTATAACCTTCCCCACTTAGCTGTTACCAAACTCTGTACACTTTCATTTCTGCTTATATGGAATGAAGAAAATGGGGTAATTTGCTGAGTGCCACAAAATTATCTAAATAAAGTTCGGTCCCCTTCTTATCTTTTGTTCGTGTATGATCAGATGAAGAAAAGTACTTCTCTTTCATAGAAAAATCTATACCGATGAGTGCTAGGATTAATAAGATGTGTTTTAAACGTGTATTACATATTTAGAAACCTATATGATGAGTATATTATGACAAGTATCTTTTCAAAGATTATAGTCCACCAGCTGAATAAGGAAGAAATTTATAACAATTGGACACCAACAGGAATTGTAGAAAGACATTGTAATAAATACATGAAGATCTAGCTAAAGGTGTGTGTGTCAATAATTATCTTCACACAATAATACTCAGTGTTGATGCCCTGTTGCACTACTCATATACAGATATTAACACCTAATTCTATTCAAATTCATGGGTCCTGAAGTAACTGCAGGCTATAAACAAAGTTGCCTGATTCTGCTTCTGATAAACTTACCTTTTAGAAGACTAACCATGATCGCTCTCAGTAAGTTTGACAGCATCATGAGGAAAAGTCAGGAAGGGCCTGATGTCTTCCTGACGTCTTTCTTCTTTCAGTTTCCCACTTAACATCTTTTGCTGCTTGCCAATAAGTAGCACAGAATATATTACAGAGGAATCATCTACAGTGGGAAAAAGTTGTGAGAAGCAATTTCAGCAAAAACACAGTCTCTTTTCTGCCAGTAATACGGAGTTTTATATCCACAACCCTGATAATATCAGTAGCTCAGTGACCATGCTGGTCTCAAGCCTTCCTGTATAAAAGTCACAGTGTATTTTGGAAATTCTGCTTTCTGCCAAGCCTCCTCTGTGAGCACATGTTTGGTGTTTTGCTGCAACAAGAAGCTCAAGCCTGGCCAAGGTCGTTCTTCACCTCAGTTTGAGCAGAGCAGAGCTTGCCCAGCTGTGGAAATGCCAAAGGAATTTGCAGAAAGATTGCAAGAGAGAAGTGAAACTGGGACACAATGACACCACCCCTGCCTTCATGATCTTAAAAATATGGCTGAGTGCATGTGGATAGAGAATACAGGCACTGCCTTTGAAAAGAGCCACCTTTGGTTTTAATGCCTGGTATTAGCAGGCCAAAATAGAATGGAGTTAACATTGGATCACCTGAAAACATTCCCACATTCATGCTTTGCCAGGGAGTTGTATTTCCTTGCAACATGGTCAAGCAAATCAATGAAATGAATACAATGTGAAACTGAAGTCTGTATCACAGTATTCACAAGAAATCCAGCAGAATCTTGTTCAGAACCGCCTGTCCAGGTTGTGTCAACACAGAGGTTGCACGGTTTTCTGGAAATAAAATACAATTTCAAAAAACCCACAAACAGTACAAACCAGTGAAATGATCTGTTCACCCCTTTTCCAAGACCAAATAACGTGACTTTCATGCTATGCTTCGAGAACCAGAAGCCATCAGAACAAGTAGGTTGCTGATTTAGAAGGCGTGGCTCTGTAATGGCTTTGAAAAGGCAGTGAAAACAGTTTTTCCGTTGCAGAAGATGAGGTCGGTGTGGTTATAGATTTCTCTTTTGCCTTCGTGAACTAATTAGATGGGGCTTTTTTAATCAGTCATCCTAATCCAAGCCACAAGGAGGCAAGCACCCCTGTGTCAGCGGGGCCACTCTAATCAAAGTCCTCCACTTGCTCAGAGTTAGTCCTGCTCAAAGGGATGGCTTAGTCACAAGATGTACTCCCGTGTTGACTGCTTGTCTACAAACTCCCCGACACCAAGCTGGCTGCTTGCTGACTTTCCAGCTGCAATTCCTGTAGCAGAGCTGCCGTGTGCTTCTCTGCCGGGAAGACAGTTCTTGGTTTGCGCTGAAGAGACAGGCTTTGCAGGTGACTCCGTACATGTGGTTCTCCTTTGTCCTCAGAGCTTTTAGAGTCATTCTTGACTATCAAAGATTTCCATCATCCTCTAGTCTTAAGCTTCAAAATTTATTTCAGAGCTTTGTTTGGCGGAGTGCAGCTAAGCAGTGAGCAGCTGAAATCCTTTGTGACTCTCATACAGTTTCTTATTTCTTTTTAATATCCATCAGGCTTGAAGTTTTATGGACCCAGTTTTAAATGCGTCATGAGAGAGTTTATTTGGCTATGGGCAGTGTTTTCGTGATGGGTTTTAGTATTTTTTTCTGAGCTGATAAAAATGGAATTAGCAGGTATTAGCAATTAAATTAGTTAGTAGGCATTAATAACAAAAGAACCCGTTCAGGTTCACTGAAGCAGATGTAATTCTAGTTACAGGTAAAATATTTTCTCAATAAATTGTTTATTTGCATTGCTTTTTAGGTATTATTTCTTAAGAAATTAATTCTTTTTAACCACAGCCCAGTGAACTCCAGAGCCTGTGTGACACTGCCGTAGACTATTGCTCCTGGAGAAGAAACCCTCGCCATCATCTCATTTACTCTCAGACAATGTGTCTGTATTCCCCAGAGAGCTTCTAATTCAACCTCAAGAACAGCATAATTTCAAATGTCTCTAGAGAAAATGGAGTTACAGAACACCAGCTATGGAAAAGTATATGTTCAGGCTCATCACACGTGTGTAATTAGTGCTCTGCTGAATTTCTTACAAATTATGAAAAAACTGATGACCTTGTTTATCACAATACACTGCAGCAGTAGTTTCTTACATAGGAATATAAACTGTTTTTCCCAATATTTTGATCTCATATTTACTTGTTCAAATGCTCTCATCAGATAAAGTGGTGTTCAAATAGTCCCTACGTAGAATGTAAAAATGTGTGGGATTCTTCTCAAATTTATGGTTATAGATAACCTTAAAGAACCTTCTTCGGCTGCAACATTTCTATCTCAAGTCTTCAGCAGACTATAACATTAAAGAAAGTGAGACCATCTTAAAATCAAACGAACTGCAGGACAACTATAAACTGGGAATGACAGGTTCAGATTTTTCCTTCAAGTTTTAAACATCTCTACTAATAGCTAAAATGTTTCTGAAATGGTCTGACCTTTAGATTCTATTTGAAAAAAAGTCTTCTTTTCTTTTGGGAAACTGCCTCCACTGAATCATTTCCAAGCCTCCAGGCAACTTTCAGTATCAAATACACTGTTGTTACAACTATTTCCAAGATAGTTTTATAAATGAGCTATGAGAGAAATTAGCCCTAATGTCTAAAAAGGATGGTAACAATGTACAGAAAGTCTTTTGCAACATATATCATATAATACAAGTATAACTCGTTTGATAAAAATCTTCAGTTTTGCATGACTTCTGTTACGGAAACTGAAGGAGCTCAGTGGGAAGGTCTTGTAAGTTCTGAGCCTTAAGTAATTGGGTTATGAACCCTCAGAGAGATTATTAATTTTTTTTCTGGTATCTGCATTTCAGCTCTGGTAGTCATTGAAATATTTGTCCAAGCTAGCTCAGAATGATGATTAAAATAGACAGAATGTTCATAAACTTTTACTATCTACGTATTTCTCACAAGATCAACAAAACTTAAATGTCAAATTTTAATACGTGTTCTTTTCAGTACATTATCTTTGATTTGACCTAATAAAATTATACGACAATTCAGCAAATTACTATGATAGCAAATTAATATATTTATTGTCATTACTACTTAAATATGTAGCAATGAATACCGGAACTGCCCTCAGAATTAATGAGATTTCTATAACTGGGCACACCGTTAACTGAAATGATCACCCTAGAAATTCTCTGTGCAAAATACCATCTTATTTCACTTGAATCTGGACAAGTTTTGGAGGTAAAATATGCTATTCTGCAGTTTCATTTTTGAACTCTATAGTTTGGAGCATTTCACTTTATGGTAATCGATAACCTCAGTCACCTGGTTGTGATCTGAAACACTGGTCAGAGCAACCGCTTGAACCTGGAAGACAACTGCCATAATTCCTGAATTACAGAAAGCCATTAAAAGGTTTGCCTTTACAAAAGAAAAGAGGACATAAATAGAATACTGATTACATGAATAAACCGAAGCATTATGAAGCAAAGGACTTTGCCAGAAAGTTTATTAAAAAAAAAACCAGAAAAATCAACAGTATGTTAGGGACAGAGAGCTTAAGCTACTGTGACAACCATCAGAAGCTGGGCCAAGCCGCGGCTGTCCTATTCACGCAACGAGGCTGCTCTCACCTGAAGCAGTGGGTCAACACCGGCAATTTAGCTCTAGAATTCATTAAATTGTTCACATACACAGCACTATTGGAACTTGCCTGGATACATGATTGCACAGTTTGAATGACTGTACTGGATTCCATCATGTAAAATGATACATGCCCATGCTACACATTGGCAGAGCTGGGTTTCCATTCCTTTCGGACCAGTTTTGAATATTCTTGCTTACTCATATTTATCTATTTTTATATATTCAGTTTGCTTCTGCTCTTGCTTCCACAGGTGAAATTATGACTGAACTATTAAAAACATGATTAGAAACTCTGTCTTCATCACACAGTCTTTCAGTACAGCTTTTTCTCCGTGGCAATTTCCAGTCTCTACACAGGCACTTTTTTGAGGAAGATATTTTGTTCCAGGTGTGTATCTACTAATTTTTAATAAATATGGTACCTGTTTAATAAAGCAGAACCAGCAATATCCAATGTCAGCCTTGGTTGATCTCAAAGACAGACCTCCTAAAACCTTGTTAGCATCTCTCCCAGGAAATCTCGGAGCTGGCACCCGCTGCAGGAGCAGCTGTTCTCACACGTCTTACAGATGGCTGCGGAAAAGGAAATCAAATCCCCACTGCACTCAGACCTTTAATGAAAACTGTATAAAATCCTGAACCGGTTGAAATCATCTCCAGGACCAGACTTGCCTTTTGTATGGACACAAAGGCTCAAGGACCGGCCGGACCCTGTGTGTGCCGGGCGAGTGCATCCAACCAGATGCACCGTGGCATCCGAGGTCTGGCCGGGAGCCGAGACCATCCCTCCTGAGAGCCAGAGCATCGATCTTACCATCCTACCTTCAGAGGAAAATAACATCTCTATAAATGTTACATATTTCTACATTAGTATATAAACATAGAGCTATAACAGTTATAAAAAATATTTATATATAGAGAGGATATCTATATTGTAGAGAATATAACAATATATATAGTGAATAAACTATATATAGTTTATATATAGAGAGAACTATTCTGACTACCGAATACACACTGAACTTAAACCACTAAAAATAGGAGACCTAACGAGGAATGCTAGCTTATAAAAAGAATACAACAGTAAAATGCTTTAGTGGCATAGCAGCAGGTCGGGTAGATAGGTGCAAGTCTGAAAGACTGCTGAAAGTTAAATGGTGTTAAGGGCAGCGTGGCAGGTTGAAGTTTTGGAGTGTGGTTTTCAGTGGTGCAATGCGAGACATGTTGGTTTAATAATATCAGCAAGGTCTGAAAGTGTTTTGCATGCACTATAACTTCAAACACAGCCTGATTTATAGGGTCCCTGTGATGTATCTAAATGTCAAAAATACATAATTTATGGATTCATCTGTTTAGAGATCTATTCTTTTCCAGATTATGTATACTGAAATGACTACATTCCATGTAATTCAGCTCAATTTCTAGCAGATTACTCATTTGAAAAGAGCTGAGAAAAGAAGTGTTTGCTGTTCGTTTTGCACACACAACAGATGTCTACAATGTGCTTCTGCAGTTCCTAACATGAAAACTTGGATTTGTCATCAATGATTGATCATCTCAGTTCTGCTCTCCAAATATGCCTTTGTTACTTATGCTTCTGCTTTTGTGGTAGAGGCCTTGAAACTTTTACACTTTTAGCAGGTGAGATAATTCACTTCATGATGAAGTGACCTTCTCCTTCAAGCAGGGGAAAGAATAGGAGCTGCCCTTGCTTTCTCCTTCCAGCTATCCCACGCCACCCACAACAGTGCGGACCCTCGTACCATCCCATAAAGACCTGATCCTCTTGTAAAAGTTCAGACGCAACAGGGCAAACAAAGCCTCAGCCATCTTATGCCCCATGTCCGTCTCCTTGTCACTCACACTTTCAAATCCTAAAAAAAATTATACAGTGAGATCAGAAGTTTAGTAGGTAAGAAGGGTAGAAACATAAATAAAATGTGAATGCAAAATAGATGCAGTTATTATAGCACAATACAATAAAGAGTACATAGGAAAGAGTTCATATCAATATTTGATCATTGATTTGAAAAGAAATACAGGGCATCTCCCCATCTGTAATGCTCTGGACCTCTTTGGTGCTCAAGCAACGTCATGATTTGCTTGCACGCAAAGCTCAAGCAAAGTTGTGTTGTTGTGTCCACTGCAACGGTGGGAGGGAGGAAAGCATCTCACTGCCCTATTGCAGAGGATTGCTCCGTGCCCTAAAGAACCCTGTCAGCCAGAGAAGAAAAGAAGCCATTACTCCCCTTGTCTGCAATACTTAGCACTGAGTAGCTCTGCCATAGATCACAGCAGGGTAGCAGGAGGTAACGTTCCAGGTATGGTTTCTCAGGCCATGCACCTAACACCCACACTACATTATTTCTTGCTAGGAAGACTGCGCTGTGTTTTTATTAAAGACTGTCTATGATCGTTCCGGAAAAAAAAGTATGCCTTGATCATTTTTAGCCATCTTACACATCTTTTTTAAGCTTCTTACTGCCTTGTCCAAATTCTTCTTGAATCATCGTTATGTTCCTGTTGGGAAAGTGCATATTCAAGCAGTAATATTCAGTTTTTTTAAAAGTAATTTTGGCGGTTTTGGTGCTGAACATATGAAAGAGAAGATCCTATACTTCAATTTTAGAAGTATCTAACTGAACTGGCACCATATATGTGATTTTTTTTAAGGAGCTTTAGCATATATTTATGCTTACCTAAAACGAGCATTGTAAATCACAGTCCCCAGCAGGGAACAACAATAATTTCTTTATGCTCTGAAAACGCATTAAAATACACCAACACAGCTGAATTTTAAAGGGTTGGTCAACATGATATTGGGCTCAGAGTCAAATTGGCTCCCAACGCAGACAACTCGGGATCTTTTTATCTTCAGAGAATTTATGTGCACATAATATTAATAGATGATCCTATAGCCAATACCCAGCCCCCTGAAAATGGTTCTGTAAGCCAAATAACACATTACCTAGTTTCACATTACAGAGCCAACAGCAAGGAACTCTCCTATAGTTTGAGCAGGAATGGTGCATTTGCCCAATGCAAAGGTAGATGGCTCTGTATCTGCGCAGGACCAGAACTCCGCCTGCTCCAGGTGTTCTTGAGGACACTAGGCGCAAGATCTCGGTACAGCTGAGGGATAAGTCATTGCCTGTGGTGAACGTAAGGCTACGATCATCTCACTGCTACCGCTTAGTAGAAAAATATGGGCAAGAGATGAAATACAGCCTGTTCTTTATTTCTGGCATCACCAGATCACTCTTTTTTTTCTTGTGTCTGCATGCTTCTCCCAGGTATTAAATTACAAAGTTAACACACAGAACATCTGATTTCCGTTAGAAGCTATTTAAACGCCTCCCAAATGCCAGGACCCTACTGACACAACCAGTACTTAGTTGATACTGAGCACCTTTAAGGCTCAACAAAACCTTTGTCCTTCCCTGGGTATCTACGTCGCCCATTAAGATCAAGGTCTCCAAAACTAAATAGACATCAGCTAAGTGTGGATATGAGCTAAATTACTTAAGGTGATACAAGAAACCCTCCTGAAAATCGGATAATTGAACTTCAGTCCCACAAGAATAGATTACCGTCCTAAACATTAAGATAGTTCCTCCTGTTTAAAAAAATTAATTGGACTCACAAAACTATTCTACATCTGTATAGATTTTTGTGGTAGGAAAATATACAGCTGCATTTAACCGGGCCTTTACAAGATCATTAAGCTGCCTCACAATTATTAGTTTGTGGGTGGTGTTTGTTTTTTTTAAGCAGTTTGCATAATCATAATAAACATACGTGGGAACATGGAACCTATTAGCCAAAGCACTGTTCTCTATTATAAAGAGCATGTTACTGCCATCTGGGTGCAGGAGATATATTGCAATGTACACCAGTAAATTTTCATAGAAAACCTAGTATATGGAGGAATTTTGATTCCTGTTCGTCCACATTTCAGATAGTTCATTCTGTTGTTCCTTACAGGCCTAAACAGGGGCCATTCCAAACTAAACAATAAACACAGTGCATCTCTAATCTTCAGGAACTAGAAATGTAAGAGCTAGATTAGGCGATGTACAGTGTTTAATACAGAATTTTGCATTATGCAATCAATCTGGCAATTGGAGAGCTGCACTGTAAGGTTTAATGCTAATAAGGGTGAGTGGAAGAGGAAAACAATCTTATTACTGGAAGGTCCCATAATATTTTGCACACTTACCTTATACTTGGAAACAAGAGGAGAATTTATAAAATTTTGCCATACAAATGCTCTTTGCAGTGTAAAGCAATACTTTCCCTATTAAAAAATAGGTCATGTTTGTCTATACAACGCAATTTCATATTTTACTTCTCTTATAGCAAAATTTCACATGCTTTTATGTATTTTCATACATATAAATGTGTTAAAATTATCCAGAATCAGGATAGGAAAAATATTAGGAAAAACAGATCATAAAAAGGGATACTATTGCAAGAAAATGAATGCATTGACCCAGACTGAATGAGCCATCTAGCCATGTGGACTATAGCAGATACCAAGGAAAAAACGTAAAGAATAGCCTCATCATTAAACTCGTATAGAATAAACTCCTAGCCTCCAGCAATTTCTAGGTCAGAGAATTCCTGAACAAGAAGCTGTACCCAATATTAACAGGCAGGTGATATTGATTACAAGACAAAAAAAAGCCTTCTGACTTTTGTTTATGAGGTTTTTAATCCGTATGGGTTGTTTACCTCTAGTCAAAATACATAATTTTTAAAAGTGTGCACAGAAAAAAAATCAGGGTACAATTTAGACTAAATAATATCTCAAAGCATGAAGCAATAATTCAGGTGAAGCAGAAAAATTTTCAGCTGGGCTGAAAACTGACTGCCCTTTTACTACAGCGAGGGCTTTCTATGCCCATGGAGTTTAAAACCAGTAGGACTTGGCGTTAGTCCTTTGAAATACCTTCCTCCACAATTATAGATATGAGGTACTGTCAATGGCCAGAAAGATCCATGTCAAGGTCCTGTTATAATTTTTGTATTATTATAGTTACTGTGCAACTATTTTTAGTTTCAAACCTGTCACAGTCATTCACCTGCAAGAAGAAAACGGTCTAAATGTAGCACAACCTAGATAGTGTAAAATCTGCCCACTTTTTTGAGTTACTGGGGTCCCTAAAATAACCTATTTCCAATATAACATGGAAAGTATTTTCCATACTCTGAAGATAGTAAATGAGTGGCTGAACTAAATTTTTAGACCTTTCCCAAAAGTTCATTTTTGTACTAAAATTAAGTATGAGAAGCTACATAATACAAGCTTTTTTTTTTTAAAGTTACCTAGAGGTGCAAAAGGAGATTTAGAACATCAGGACTTCTGTTGACTTTTAAAATAGCTATAATGATATTTCCTCTGACAGAAAAGATGGCAAGTTTGCGGTTTTGACTATTTAGGACCTGATTTGTATCCCAAATGATTCTAAAGTATAATAATAATAATTCTATTTGAGAATTACAATATGTACAATATATACAATTACAATATAGTTCCTCCTCCCACACAGTATTATTTGCGATACTAAAAGGAGTGTTTCCATGTCAGCAGAACCTTTGCAGTTCATTTTTAATAATGAATGGATTGGACTTGAGGGCAAAATGTTTCTCACACAAATTTGGAAACCATAAATTGTCTCCATGGTTTCGCCAGGAAACCGCTCTGAGCCTGATCTCTCTGGGCAAATGTAGTAGAGGAGCATGTGGTGCCAGTGCTTTTTTACTGGCACGGATAAAGACCTTCTCACATAAATTATCATTTAGAAAATACTACCATAAAATCAAATTGGGAGACTTGTGTGGACCTCCCGGGTCTCTGATAACATCCATAATAATAGCATAAATAATAGCCTGCTGTAGGTGACCCTGCTTTGGCAGGAGTGTTGGACTAGAAGACCCACAGAGGTCCCTTCCAACCCCTACCATTCTGTGATTCTGTGAAATACAAAAATAGCTTATTTGATCTTCTGTAGTTCACAGATCTCAGTGTACACCGGTTAAATCGGAGCAGAAGGAGCCAGCCACGTGGGCTCGGGCCACCAGGCTCGCCGGGACTGCGCGCCGACAGCCCGCAGAATAGCATGGGTGAGAAACCTGCCAAGGAAACTGTCACTGATATGAATAGGGACATTTTGTGCAGATCAAGCGATAATGAACACCACGAGGCAATCTTTGCTCTTCCAAAATCCTCCCTTACATTATTCAAACCCATAAAGAGCAGAATGGCTTCATCTGACCTCATGAAAGCAAAGACTTTTCTTTCAAGGTTGTCAGCGTATTCCCATCCCGCTGTTTATGCCTGCTAGGGCTCTGTAATCACGGTTTGAACTCCACGGTCCAGCTCTCTGCCTCCTTCTCTTTGCACTGCTACAAAGTTCTCTTTACCGTTAAGTACTTGAGGAGGCAGCATCTCCTCTGTCTATGAGAGAGATTCATTTAAGAGCGGGAACGTGGCACAGAAGAGTCACAGGGAGAGATTTCCACGTGACATCTCCCCCAGATGCCAAAAGCCTAATCTGTGTTGGAACATAACTTTTTAATAAATCCTATAAAATTCCCTTGATGTTCTGATCTGCATTCTGGTGACGCAGAAGATACATTTAACATCTGGAGATGAATGTTCGTTATCTGCCTTAATTTTATAGCAACAGAAAATATGTTTTCCTGATCATTATCTTCCCTAGCCTTATAGAAACACACATTTTATAAAGTTGTCTAAGGGTTCTCTTCAATTAAAAAAATAATACTGCTTACAGAAGTTCTGCTGTTCCTTTTGATGTTTCACGCAGATATTGTACATATAAAGGAACGAATCTGCCGGCCTGTTTCATCCATCCGTCGGTGAGGTCTTGTGCCGTGCCCTGTCCAGAAGAAGGCTTAGCCCTGGGGCATTTCCTTAGGCACCATATTTACTCTCATTGCCAAAGCTGCAGGGCTGGCTGGAAACAGGGCCGGCGATCACTTAAAAACTCACTTTTTGGTTCTATGCTTGTCTCCGTTTGTCCAGAAACAGTCCTTCCTTCCTGTCTTCCCCAGCCTCTTCATCCTCCACAGTACTGACCACACCACAGCCCTCTGAAGTGACTTAAGCCTCCAAGCTCTGCCTTACTCTGACTTCACCGCTAGCCATGTGTGATGGCGACTGGTCTAGATACAGCTCTGTAATGAAGAATTCACATATAATCTTTTTTTTGTTTGTTTCCACAGGACCTGTTTCATCTTGTACCCTGGTTAACAGTGCCACGATTGCATGGCAAGGGCCATGCTTGGTGACTGCTGCCAGAGTGAGAGACACCGCTCTCTTTCCTAGCTTATGTTGCATTGTCAGACAGAATTTATCAGAATTTGTCTTACCAGACCTTCTTTTCTGCAGGTATCACCACACTTCCAGCATTAGATTTACCATCAGATTGCTAGGAATGCAGACGAGGAATCTGTGAAACTGTGAATGTATTTTGCATCTTTCCTAATTTGCCAGTCAGCACTTTGCAAAGCCCAGATACTCTCTATGTGGAGTACATGGTTATGGTAACACAAAATAATTTTGTTCTGAGTTGAATATTATTTGATAGAATGAGTTTTGGTTTAGACAATGCTGCAATTCATACAGCAAATTTATAATAATTTCCACTAATTGACCAATGGCAGTTTCTCCTACCTTACATTTCCCAACTAAAACTTGCGTTTCACCAACTTTCCTATATCTGTGTGCACATGTACATACGTTAGCATGTACAGTAAAACTACAGAACTGTAGTTTCAACATAAGTTTATCAGAAAGTTGTCACAATTGAAATATGTTTGTATCAAGTATTGTATCCAAAGCAGATTCTGCATATTGCTCTGAGTGAGAACTTTTCTGTGGCATTAGAGAGGTGAAAACAGTATTTTGGTAGATTCCTGCCTTACTCGGGAGCACCAAATAGTACGTGGCATCTCATCCCATCTGATGTTTTTTAGACTGCGCTGACTGAATATTTTGACATTGTTAAATAGTATTTCAGGGGTTTGTAACAAGGTCTTAATTCACTGTACCCGTCCAGTGTTTTTCCCCTCACAATGCAGTGTCCTTCTGTGCAACAGCTCCTGCCTGGAGTTATTGTAAGGATAACTGTGTCGTTGATTTTTTTGTGACTTACTCTTGCAGACAAATCTTGTATCTAACAAAAACAGAAGCTGCCTTAGGAGCACAGGAATGTACAGGTAACAAATTTGTATTCATATTTACCTTCGTATGCAACAATCCTAGTTACTTCAAATATTTTACTCATGGCACAGTCCCAACAAGCAAATCCCATACCATTTAATTCTGATTAATAGTAAGACAGCATTTACTTCTATTTATTATTCAACTAGTTGGACAGCAGGTCAAATACTGCCCAAAACTCTTTGCCAGTTTAAATTATGCAGTGAAAAGTTTACTAGTTTGTAATCAATTCATAAATCTATGACCAATGAATTATGTGCTTACAAACTGAAGCAAAGGAAGTTCCGACTGAACACGAGGAAGAACTTCTTCCCTCTCAGGGTGACGGAGCCCTGGCCCAGGCTGCCCAGGGAGGTTGTGAAGTCTCCTTCTCTGGAGATATTCAGGACCCACCTGGACACGGTCCTGTGCAGCCTGCTCTGGGTGACCCTGCTTCGGAAGGGAGGTTGGACTAGATCCCTTCCAAAACCTGCCAAGCTGTGATTCTGTGATTTAGAAGAAAAAAAGACGTGGATTACAAAGAGAGCTTGAGAATTAGATTTAATTTCATATTTTGTGGCAAATTTACCAACAATTAAATATCGCCTCTAATTTACAGTAACCCATAGCTGTCCCAAGATAATGCCAATATAAATACAGAAAGATACCCAGCTGAACCATGATTAAGAGGAACAGGAAAAAGTTGTGCCATTTTCTCGTCTAATCTTGTTCTCTTACTCTTCTGACCGCCAGTACAGCTCGCCTTTTTACTGATAAAGGTACTGTTTTACTCAAGACACTGATTTCTCTAGTTCTCTCTCACCTGGCCCAATTCTTTTATCTAAAGGAGCAGCTTTCCATCACTGTTGACTTTTCTGGTCATGCATGTATATACATTTTTTATTGTGTGATTCCTTACTAGGACAAATTATCTTCTCTGTTGAGTTCAGTACTTGAGCAAGACTTCAGTAATTCACTGAAATCCACCAGCTACATTCAGACACATAGGCATGGCAAACATTCATAAAGATCAGGGAAAACAAGTGAGCTGTTCCTCTTGACATATTGCACCCTTCCTGTCTGTGAAAGCAAACAATTCATGTTTCAAGACTTTAGCCGTTATCCCTAACTGAGGGTGGAGGCTCGAGTTTATTCCCTTGTCTATCAATCATGATTTCCACAGACACGCTTGGACCTTGCAATTTGTGTTCTGTGGAGTCAAGGGCTTGTAGTAATCACTGAACAGAAACCTTCCTTAAAAAAGCCTATTTCTGTGGAACACAAGAAAGTTGGGGCAAAGGTATCATAAAAACAATTCAGCAAGCAATATACATACCTAGTTTAGAAGATATATATTCATGGAAAGCATTTAATTTCCTGTAGACTCTTCATGGAACATCTTTTAAATCTGGTTCATTGTTGGAGTTGGCAGCCCTGACATGGACTGTAAAGTCACTTGGTTACTCTCCTTTCTGTAAAATAAGAGCATTGATTTTAACCTCTTGGCCTTGCATCTCCCAGATCTGGTCAAAAAACATCAAAAGTGAGAGACAAAAGTCTTTGATATTGTCATATGCCAACGAGTTTTGCCATGATATACAGTGCTTTTCAGAGTCATCATTTCTTATCAGTAATGCTACTTCAGATCCATTTTGATTATGATTATATTACTAATTGCAATAGAAGTGGATAGCAAACTACGGCAGCAGCATCCTGAAGAAATCCTTCAAACTAGGCTTAAAATAAATTTATTTTTTTTAATTATGATGGGATTTACCAGGAGTTCAGAAGCTCTTTGTCTATTTTATTTCAAATCTGATTGGAATAAGACTTAATACTTCAAAACTTACGCCAAAAGCTGGTATCTGTTATGGTTTTGGATATATTTTAGAAAGGGGCAAAATCAGAACTAGAATGTAACAACTATGGAATTATTTCGAATGCTTCATGGTACGTACAAAGGCAAATTGTATGCATCTCCACAACTGTAATTTGCCGCCTTAGAATCAACAGCCTCACAATAAGCATTTTGTAGCATTTCCTTGTGCACATTAATGATTTCTACAAAATCACTCTTCTTCATTATGCTGGTTCAATTTTTGCTGCTTTGGAAGCTGTCTCTAGAGATGCTTCAAGGAAGAGCTGCAGGGAGGAGGAAAGTGCTTGTCCCTTTCATTAGCAATCTACATTTAACTTAATTCCCTTGACTCATCTGCTTGCTTCTCTTTTAGGCAATCATTACTTTGCTATCAATGCCAACACACTGCTGGTCAGCGGCAAATACTCCAAGATTCATTAGAGGGATCCAGCTGATTAACTTGGGAGACTTCGCAAGGAAGAAAAATGGCCTTTTTTCCTTTTAAGATTTATCAACTTAAACAGAAATACTATATTTCAGAATAAAAAAATCTATATACAAAATTCAAAGTATGAGGCTTTCCATGTGATTTTCCAAAAGGATAAAAATACATATGAGTATTTCTCTGTCCATAGCATCGTAATCATTTGAATCCTATCTCTCCCATCCCAGTATGAAAAGACTTCACAAATGAATGATGAGCAGATGGCATATCATTTTCTCAACTGGAGATTCTTGGATTCGATTTGTCACTCATTGAATGCTGGCAAGAAAAGCACTTTTGTGCCCCAGTGAATAGCCTGCATAGTTTGTATATCCTCTGGTGTTATTTGTTTAACAGCTACTGGTAAACATAATAAAGGCTTATATCAAGTAGATTTTTTTTTTTAGTTATAAATATCACTGCAGTCGTCAATGACTTCACTTCTTTTATTCTGCTGTTTCTGAGCTGTATTTTGGAGCATAGCTCCAGTCTGCCTGCAGTATTGCTGTTGGACACATCCAGGCACCCCCATCTCCCGGCTGTCGCCATCCACACAGCAGTATTGTACACAGCTATGGTTACAACAACCCAATTTTTCTCACTTTTCTTTCACCGTTTAGTGAAAGTTTGGCTTAGCACCCATGCTATTTCCATGGCGGCTGTTGTACTCATAGCACCCATGTGTAATGCAGAGCGGACCTTTGTGCGGTGGTTTGGAAAGAAACCTGCAGCCCACAGAGATGGTGCTCCAATGGATGGTGCCTTCTCTGCATAAGTTCTCAGATACTAAGAGAGTAATACAGATATCTCTGGTTTGATACCACTGTTTCTTATTTCAAACACCTTTCTTAATTACATTTTTCATTTTAATTATGCACAACCTGGTGTGACATTATCAACAGACTGTGGTTTGACAATCACATTTTCCTGAGTCACGCAAGTACCTACCAGAGATGCTACTGTGATCCCGCGTGATATACGGGTCAGTGCCTCCCATTCGCAAGGCAGAACTGCCCATCTATCAACAGCTGAAATGATCTGTTAGTAATATAACTAATGCACAGCGAGATTTATCTGAAACATTTTGTATATCGTAAGATAAGAAATCTAGAAACCATTACTCCTACTTGAGACACGAGAAGTGCTAACTCACAGCCTGCGCATAGTGGAACTATTGGCCATCAACATCACATATTTTATGCCATTCCAAGTCTCCTAGAATGTAAAAACTAACAAGGTTTTGCAAGTAACTTCTCCAGTAGCACAGTTTTGGGTTTTGAGGTTGGGGGTCGTGAGAATTATCCTTTTTCCAGATTGTTCTACTATTTCCAACATAGCAAACAGCTTAGTGAGTTCATTGTCAGAAGTGCCGTACTCTAAGCAAAAACTTTCCAAATCCTTGACACAGTATTAATCATTTATCCAGGCTTTTCTGCTATCAGAGCAGATGTCTAAACCATGAAATCCATGTAGGGAGCCCTTAGAAGTTTATATTGTTTCTGCTGCCTAAGGGGTAGATATTTAAATTTTCTTAATATTGAGCCAACTCCGTTCTTATCACAGTTACACAAAGCCACCACATAATTCAACAGACAAATTGTCTGAATCTAATTAATCCCATAAAATGACAAATTGTAATTTTTTTTAAAATCTATGCTTAATAGATGGCCAAATAGCTACAAACCACATTAGGCTGAATGAACCTGATATCATCTGTGATAGAAGGCATATTGAATAATACAGTCTAGATTCAAAGCATATTGAACAGAACAAAACAGACCATGTAACAGATTTATAATCTATAATCCACACAGAAAGTCCTCTAAAATAGATCAGCTCTGTCACATAACACTGCTTTCATCTAGTGTCCAGGAGCACTGCACCACTTGGATTCATTTAGCAGATCAGTTACATGCTACTCCTGATTTCATGCAGTGATGATTAAGGATGAAAAATATCACAGACAGTTGGCAACTGCAATAAATCAAAAAGCTTTGCTCAGTTTTGCTTTACATACTTGCACCAGAATTTTAAAAACAATATGATTGAATTAGTCATGTACAATAATTGTTTTCCAGGGAAAAAAGTCCTCTATGATAACTTTGGGTCTTCAGATTTCGTAAGTGTTCTAAGACAGGAAAGTAAATCAAGCTTTAATAGGCTGTTATGGACCCACTGTCAGGAGATGTTGCGTACACACTAAAATTAGTTTCTATTAAGACTTTTTTCCATGTAGAGAATGGTCCAAAGCTGTAAGCTAAGTAATGGCAAGATGAATTACATTAATCAAACAAGATTTGGCACAATTACCTAAGCCACTTAGGGTATTTTTTATATATGCTGTTCCAGCCTGTGCACCATAGGCTCTCATCAGATACAGTAAACATCTGCTGGCTGGAGGATTACAGACTATATTTCCTAAATTTATAGTGCTCGGATACCAATTTGAGTCACCAAGACCCGACTTTGGGTTTAAATCAAAGCTTCAGCTGCCCCCAAAAATGAATACATAAAGCCACCCTAATGAGCGCTACCGGTATTACTGTACGCCTGATCATGACAAAAAGCTCCTGCTACACTGCCTAACAGCAAGCTGTTGAACAGTCAGGCAACCTCAGCCACAGTTTCACGTTTTCTTTTCTTTGTCTGCCATGTGGCACAAAGCAGCAGGCAAATAAAGGTTATTCTGAAGATTTGGAGCTGATTAGCTGCCCTCTCTGCAAGCATAGGAGCTCAGACGTGGGTGTATAGGACACAAGCTGCATAGATGCTGCATATAGCTGTCAGCAGTGCCATCACAGTACCTCAAATTCACTCCGCGGTGCACATTTAAAAGACCCTTCCTGGTTCAGCTAACTTGTATCACACCAGCCGCGCTACTAGCGTGGAATAAAATATACATCACAGCATTCGTCCATTATACTAGAAGCTTCTAGTGGAAAACAAACTGCAATATTTACAATAGTTTTCAAATTCGGATCTTTGGAAACCTTGCCTTACTGTTTAATCTGAACATTTCAGAGAGTACAAAATCAGCAGCCTCTAAGGTCTCATGCCTGTGTAGTTTCATTTATTTAAAAATTAATCACAGACTGAAGGAACGAACAGTAGTCGATTCCCACAAGAACTGACTTAAACTCTGCTGCTTTAGATTTACTTTGTTGCAGTCTTTCCTTTTAATAAAATACTCAGTCATTTGTGTGACTGATAGCAGTAAGAGAGATTTATTATTATTATTATTATTGTTATCAAATTAAAGGGCATTTTGGGACAAAACAGGTCTGTCTTATATAGCTGTCATACTATAGTTCTCATTTTATGTATGTTTATTTAGAAAACAGACTCAAAGGGGACGCAATAGTATAAACTCTGTAACTAAAGCATTATAATTTATTTAATAAATATTCTCCCAGAACCTTAACAACAGACCCTGTAAACCATAAAGCTGTGCTAGTGTAACACGAGATTTGCTTGCTTGCACGCTTTCTTCTTGCCCCAGCTCTGGACTCTGCTGGTTTTTAGCTGGTGAAGTCACTGAATGGAGAAACAACTTTCAGCTGCTTCTGTGCGCGGAGACACCGGGTCCGATGGAAATCTTTCGGAGATCTCCTCCATCAAAATGGAAAGCCAGGCTACACGTCAAGTTGCTGTTCCTGCGCTTGGGCTAAGTCTACATCGTGTATTTACGTCTGTCTAACTGGGAGAAGAATCAATGAGTAAGCTTCTATTTAAGCAGATCAAATACGTTTCACAGGATATACTTTTTTTTTAGATTTTTTAATTGTTTTTAAACATCCTAGGGAATATGAGCAGCAAGCAATCCTGAAACTACACCAGTTTCACCAAGGAGAAATAAAACATAAGGATTTCCAATGTACGCGTCCTCTCCCAGTTCCTGAAGTTACAGAAACTTACTGAAATCTTTGTTTCTTTAAAAAACTTTCTCCTTTTCATGACTGTGAGGAAAAGCGGGGAATCATGCACTGAGAATAACAGCTGCAGAGGCACCTCCCCAACATGAAAGGACTCAGAACAGCAGAAACATCAGTCGAGTTGCTTCGGTTGACCTACCCATAGTTTCAGCTCGGAGCAGATCAGTGTACAAGTGTAAGCAAAATTAAGGCTTCTGCAGCTTTTCTGAGAGAGATTCAGGACTAATAGATGAAACATAATGTCATCCCAAGGAAGAAGAGGAGAGAAGGTCATGACAAACCCTGGGTCTTGGTGTAGCTGCAGAAGTGATTCACCCAGTTCCAGGCAGTAAAGAATCTGCCTCAACATTGGAAAATATTTGCGATTCTAACAAGTAACATTTCATTTCATAATATCATGTATTTTTTAAAAAGTCTTTCTTTTGTTCAATGGAATACATTCAAATATTAATGTTTTTACAAATATATATAGTTCAGCAACAATGCCTGGGAACCAGAGAAGTGCTCATTCTCACACCCTTGACTGTGCCGAGGTGATTTTTTTGCACCGCTGTCGCTCATTGTTGAGCGGCCGTTCTTACTTCACAAACAACCCCCAAAAGCCAGTCTTCCTTCACTACACCAGATCAAAAAACCCTAAATGGAACCTGGCAATACTTTCAAAGCACTTTCCTGTGTTATATTCCAATGTAATTTAATGCATAAATCAAGAAAGCAAACGATGACAGTGTTTGCTGTAAGGAAATGCGATTGCAGTAACTTTAAGGGAGTTCCTGCCCCTGATGGAGCCAACACTGGCCCAACACCCGGAGACTGCCGGCGACTTTGGGGCTGGCAGGTGGGTGCACGCTGCCAGGCTCTCACTTGCTCACCAGCGACTACACCGCAGTTCGTTATACCGATAAGAATTCGCCCCCACCAGCTGCTTCTGTATTTTCTTCTATATACCTGTAGTCAGAGGTGATAGGGTAGACTTACCCCGAACGCTTCAGACAGACATGTAGTAGAAACACACAGAGCAGGAGATGAATTATATATATTATATAATGTAGATTATAACAATTATGTCATTAAACACTGGAATCAATAGATTCAACTTAATTGCACTTAAAATTAGAAGAGCTGCATTGTGAAAGAATTTTCTAAACCATTTCTTCAACAGGTGCCCAATATGTGAAATTTCATGGGCTTATTGTTCCATATCAAGTCAAAATGTTGGATCAGGAGTAATAAACAACGTTTCTCATATAACATAAAATACAAAATTTAGGTTCTAGATATGGATAAGTAGTCAATGTAGGTAATAAAAAAAAATTGAAACAGATGCAGACTAAATACACAATATACCACATAAAGTTCAGTAACCCAGCACTCATTAGTGTATTAACATTTAATATTTCTCACTTTGCTCCCTAGCTTCTGTTTGATTTCTGTGTCCTACCTAAACAAAGGTAGGCACCTTTGCAATGCCTGTTAATGCATTTGACTTGAATAATAGCTGAAAGAAAAGGCACAATTATTTCCTCTTCTTGAACCTCACAGGCTTTCTCCTTACATGATAAATGTGTTGTTGTTCTCCTATCCCTCCACCTTCACCATCCATTATTGCACACTGAAGTACTTGGAGTAAAGCTTCTTTAATTGTTTATCACAAACACACACAACCACGCACTCTAAAAGGAAGGACTATAAACGTGAACTCCGTCAGCCGTGCTTGTTCAGTACTTAGGCCATGCTGCCACTCAAAGAAGGCGTGCAAGGTGACGTCTGCATTTCCCATCCTGCAAACGCATTGCTGAATCAGGGCACTGAAAAGAAACAGGGCCCCGTTATGATACTTTGTGTGAGCGCTCCAAAGGAGAAGACGGAATAAAATACAAATCCATTACACTGCGAAGAATTATATACTTATAAGGAACATAGAGAGACTGTGTCCAACTGATATACGAAAAATGAAGTGTCTTCAACTATAGTAGGAATGGTTGTGGAGGGCTTCCCTTAGGAAACAACCTAATTTCTAATACATCAAGCAATGTGTCCTCTTCCACTTCTGCTGATCCTCAAAAAAGTTTGCCTAAGTGCCATTTTCCTTTCCTACTTCCATCTGATTATTCATAGTTAAATTCCTTTTTATTGTGATAAATAGTTTTCTTTCCTGAATGTTTGCTGTAGGCAGAGGTCTTTTCCCTTGCTCCTCGGTTCTGGTCTCATCTAGATTTGGTGCTGTATACATCAGACCACCTGCCCTCTAAGAGTTCTGCTACTCCCTCTTTGATACCCTTTCCAACAACACTCTCATCACTTTACAAGAAAGCTGGTTTAGAATATTCAGTGGTACGATATCAACCAGAGTTACAAGCATGTCAAAATCTTATGCCAAGCAAAATGAACTAAAGTTTGAAAAGAAGGGACAATGAGAATAGAAAAACAGAAGAACATCCAGAAAGCACTGCAGGATGCTTTGACACATAGTATCTGTGGTATTTGTCAAGTGCCTTCCTCGTTATTTTATTATTCTTACAGGACTGATTGCTTAGCCCAGAGTCCAGTGCTCTGCTTGCAGCCGAGCTGAAAGGAGCCTGTCACCTCCTAGCAAGAGACCAGCATGTAGCAGATACTGGAAGTATTTAGAGGTCTGAAGATTAATTTCTGCTTGTATCTTTTGAAAGCAACCCTGTAGTTGCAAGAATAGTATTGTGGCACCACAAAATGCATACGCATTTGCAAGCAAGGAGCTGAAGTACAAACCTGTAGTCAGAGGTGATAGGGTGGCGCGTTGAGCAGAGCCGTAATCTAGGCCGGCACAAAGAAGAACACATTGCTTCCCTCTCTCCTATAGCTTGTACCCTCATTTTGACTGATCTCAGGCAATGTTAGGAAAGAAATAGTTTTCCATTCCAGCAATACTTTTCAGAAATGCCACATACAGATAAGCAAAAGGTGACCTGAAGTTTGACACCACAGAAGCAAGAGGATAAGAGCCCCAAAATAGGCACTAGCAGGGAGCCGGTTTGCAGTGATTTCACCATCTAACAGACAATTCAAACATATAGTATATATATCGTGAGCTTTCAACTGGGATTAAAATGAATTTCTAGAGGCAATTACTGAAAGAACAATTTGAAGAAAACTTTTTAACGTGTGAGTAACACACTGTTTGAAGAAATGCTTATAAATATCTGCAGGGTGGGTGTCAGGAGGATGGGGCCAGGCTCTGTTCAGTGGTGCCCAGTGACAGGACAAGGGGCAACAGGCACAAACTGAAGCAGAGGAACTTCCGTCTGAACACAAGGAAGAACTTCTTCCCTCTGAGGGTGACGGAGCCCTGGCCCAGGCTGCCCAGGGAGGTTGTGGAGTCTCCTTCTCTGGAGATATTCAAGACCCTCCTGGACAACGTCCTGTGCAGCCTACTCTGGGTGACCCTGCTTTGGCAGGGGGTTGGACTGGGTGACCCACAGAGGTCCCTGCCAACCCCGAACATTCTGTGATTCATGCAAGCCAGGATATAAGACTGGCATATTATTATTAAGCAAAAAGTTGCCTTCAAAAGACATGTATTAAATTCTCTGGAAATGCAAGAACACTATGTACATATCAGATGGCACTATGTAACCCATTTATAAATCAGAAGCAAAGAAGGATGGGGAATTATAACTTGTTCTAACAAATCGTGATCAATCCCTGAATGTGCAAATGTAACCTGTTTCAAGTCAGAAACCTGGAATGAATTAGGATAGTTGTAACCTTGAGAATACAGTGCTTCTCTTCATCTTTCTGCATTGTGAAGAAATGAATTAGGCATTGATAAGAGCAGTCTTGAGAACTAAATAAATTCACATTGCCTCTGCTTCAACAGTAAACTGAATGTTGCTACTTTCTTAAATGTCGATTTAAAAAAAAATGTTCAATTATATTCTAGAAAGAATTCTAAGACATAGCTTAAGGTGACCTTAACCTTTCTAATCTATTGAACTGGATAAGAACGCAGGAAAAAAAAAATCATTTAAGTAATGCACAATTACATTAATAGAAGGTGTGAATAACTAACAACCACAAGAGGCAAGTCGCGCGTATACACCACTGCAAAATATTTCCAAATAGACACTTCAACGTCTGTAATAAGTAGTAATCCACAACTTCTGCTGATGTATACATTTCCAAGACGTTACTTACCATGACCGATGAGTGACTTTTGGACTAGGCTATTTCTAGCTGCTGAATCCAAAGAGCAATTAGCTTACACTGGACATAAAGTGATTCATTGTCCTAACTTCATTTCACCTCGTCAGGAACATGATTTTAAGCAGCATTACTTATCTTTCTATACGAAATGTTTTCCACTTGTTTTGACTTTCCTTTTTCTTGCTAACACACCAAAGGTCATTTGATTTGACTGTCATTACGGATTGTGGGTGTATGCAAGATCCAGTGGCTTTTGAATCCTAACACAATATTATGTTTCTAAGTCAAAATACTACTTTATATAGCAAAATTTAAAAACAATGGGTATTGGCTCAGGTGATTGTAAGTCAAATTTGTGACAGAAATCCGGAAAATTCTGCCTTGACTACAGTTTTTTTGTTTATTTGTTACATTTTGGATTATATTTTAATGCATTTCCTAGTTATTTATCCTTAAGAATCATAGTTTAAAATAACTAGTGTGAGCAACTCCTCAAATACTTCCATTTTTAGAGAAAAATACCAAGTGAGAAGGAAGAATCTCTGCTGGGATTTTGAATTTCTGTCATATCTACAATACCCTCTTCTATTTGCTTGTTGAGCAAGACCATTTTTTTTCCACCGTTCAGAGAGCCCCCTGCCCAGCAGGATCCACATCCATGATTAAGGTTTCTAGACAGCGATACAGCAAAAGCAAACACATTGGACTAAAGGTTTCACCTCTGCAGCAACACAGAACAGAGCAGTATGCAACAGAGCAGTGTGCCTGCATTTTGTTGTTTTTTCTCATCCCACCATCTTTTTATTCTACACTTGTCAAGAGGTCACTTCACTCCTTTCAGTTTCTTGGGACACAACAACTGACACATGATAAATTATGGAAAACCTAACCACGAATATTAATCTATGGCAGCAGAGCATTAACACTTCTCGAGCATTTGATTCTTTCTTGAGAAAAAGATTAATTTTGAACTTAAAAACACATCCCAGTTCTAAAGATATGATTTCCTAGAATAAAAAACAGCATTTAATGTGTATGACCTATACACAAGAATGCCTCAAACTGCCCAATGCTAATCTGGCCTTGTTTATACAATACCACCTTCATTTGAATCTCGTTAACAAGTATGCAAAACACAGTCAAAAAACCTCCTTGATAGCAAATTACTTAAAAAACTTTAGCTAATCGTTACATTTGATGATCTAATTGTTAATGATAGGTTTTTATAGATCACACAAATGTTCTCTGAATGGTGTAAGGAATAAGCAGGGCTGTACTCACCGTGGTCGTGGAAGCAGAGGCAAGTAACTTTACACCAAATAGCACCTTGAGGTAGTGAAGAAGCCCTCGCCCTCTGATTTCTCCAGCTACTTCCTTTCCAACTAGATGTCCCCAAAATATCAATGTCTGCCAAGACATCATCTTCATTACGCTATTGTTATTCTGCACATCCAAAGTCAGTGTATTTAAGTAAAAATATTTAGGTTAACAGACTCTTGCTCACTTAATTATTTCAAAAAACCTAAACATTCAGTTAAAGCTGAACCTATTGTCTTAGTCCCTTCAAGGCTTATATGGCCCACTGCCTGATAAAATATATTTCATAATTACAGATTGATGGACAATATGACTATAATTTTCCTGTGGTTTCCCAGAACTAAGGACACCATTATGAATTTATCCATCGTCATGACATAATGATTATTCTATCACAACAAAACATCAAACTCCATCAGACCTTTTCACAGAAAAAAAGGGGATTCTTCAGAGGAGCAGCAAGAAGAAAACAAACAAGAAATACTTTTTAAAGACTGATTCTTACGTTTTCTCTTCTTTTTTTTTTTTAAGGTATACATACTTTAGACCTTTCTTTGTATCTTCAAACTTACTGGTGAACCTGTGCACAAAGGGCACAGCAAACAGCACAGCACAACCATGTTCATCTTACTGCGGTATCTGCTGATTTGTGCTAGGGGCAGGGGTTTTTCCCTTTCATACATCATTCACTACTAGCCAGGCTGATTTTGCAATGTCAACTCAAAAAACAGCCTTAACATGAAGAAAATAAAAAAAAAAGGGGGAAAAAAAAGCCCAAATCTATCTTCTGTTGTTGCTTTGCATATTAGCCACACTTGGCCCTAGTTTTCATTTTCTCTGCCCTGCTTCAGAGGCTCCATTGATAGCAAAGGTCGCGTGAACAGGGCAGAAAAATAAATAACATTTTCTGCCATTTTCTTGGTTTTGAAAGTTCTTCTATTGTCTATGAACACAAAGGACGTATTGTCTCTCTCATGCACCAAGAAAGGCCCTGATTACAACATTTCGTTGCCTGAATCTCAGTTTCAGTTAAGAAGCTGTTTGGGTTATCCTTTCAAAGGCACAAAGGCAGTAAAGGCATCCAAATTCTTCCTGGAAATTAATGGGAAGAAGGAGCTTCACATACATTTGTAGCTTTGTTACAGCTTCCCCCATCTGCCTGCTATTTCTGCATCGAAGCAAGAAAAATAAGCCAGATCATAAGGGCTGGATAACAGCTTTACTTATGGAGAGGCCTGAGCATCGTTCATGGAATAAGGATTGCGTACCATCTTTCTCATGATTTTGGACCTGTGTTGCAACTTAAAGGGAAAACAAATTTTGCTACTGCGTTTACTAACCGGATTAAGCTTAAATGAACATAATTGGCGGTAAACCTAACCATTAATTAACAGGAAATTAAAATATGCATACAAATCACAACCGAGACAATAAATTAAGAGAACAGCAACTATGATTGCTTTGACCATCCATATATCTTGCAATTATGTAAATAGAGCAGGTAATCAACTCGTGATGTTGAACAAGAGCTGGCTGGGAAGAGTCCTGCATTAGTCAGCTGGAGAAAGCAGCTATGTTGTTTCAAGCTGAAGCATCCCAAATAAGATTTTCGTTCTTGAGAGTGATTTTTGATTTGACACTCCAATTAAAAGAGCTTGCTCTTTGGCTAGAGTGAAAAAGACTTGGTTTAGGATAATACAGAGACTAGCTCGATTTCTATAACCACAGTGACTTAATAATTAACACCACTCTTAATTCTGCCATACAAACGTTTCATGTGATTTTTCGATTTATTTAAATGAGGTGAATAATGCTTAAAGTCCACAATAGGAGTCTTAATTACAAGTAAGACTTCATTTAACAAAGATTTCATCTTCAATTTTAAAAAAGCATCAACGACACTTTTCCCCAAAACGACAGAAATGCATGAATCCCTCCATCTTGACAGGAATGAAAGAGAAGTAGTGAAAATTCCTCACGTACCTGCTCATGATTTTTGCCTCATTTCTCTGACGTCACTGCCATCACTCCGCTCAGTCTCCTAGGCAGAGCGCTTCGTTCTATGGGGAGTAATGCAGGTAACAGCAGGCCGAGCAGCGTAACTATGGTTTTAATCCCTTGCTCCTGGGGATGCTGTGCTGAAGGGAACCGTCATGGATATTTCCCATAGATCCTGTTGGTGAACCAAGACAGGAAAGAGGTCATGCCTCTCCTACCCTTTTCTGACCTGTTTTTTTTTTTTTAGCAAGTGACTTTCACCAGTTCAGCCTCAAACTCCCATCTTCATAATTTCAGGTCTGCTTAAGCGTTCCCACATACTGAAAAGCAAGTTGGTGTCTTCCAATTTTGCTGCAGCAGGCAGATGTCAGGCCTCCAGTCGCCAGTCATCCTGCTCGGGACGACGGGCGTCTGGATGCATCTGCTGATGCATACACTTGACATCTGCTCTCTAATAGATACAGAAATAGGATTTGTGTGGGCCCACTGCGAAGGAGCTGCTACCAGCCTTCAATCTGGGTTAACAGCTCTGGGGCCATCTTTGTGAGCAACATTTGCTATAGGACTATGCCCTTTTTTTAAAAAAAAAGCTCTCAACTTAGTCAGCAACATACATTCACTCCTACAGATTTGCACCAGCCCCGAAATAAGTCTATGCAGCTCATGAGAGTTGGTGTCCTTACACTGAGCAAAAAAACCACACGCATCATCATGGGGCCTTAATTTCATAACATACTCTGTTGCTTTTGCCCTAGAAAGAGATGCTTTTATTTCATATCGGTTCAGCCTCCATCCAACGTCAGGCAATTCCTGCTTATATAGGTCAGAAGTCCCCTCCGGGCAGTTGCAGATGCATTGCCGAGAAACTCACTGGCCCCAGGTCAGAGAGGCTGAAGAGAAGACCCAGGTTTTGGTGGTGTTTAGTGATGTAGGCCTTCTCATTTCCCCTGCTCCCACTCAAACTGTGTTTTAAAAGAAGAAAACATCCTTACAATGATTACTCTGACCACCTTCTCCCATTCTTGCTGTCCTTCATCCAGCAATCCCTCCTTAGCAAACCACCACAGCTAGAAGAAAAAAAACCAAGGGAGCAACATGTTGTGGCCAGCAGGTCGAGGGAGGTTCTCCTTCCCCTCTACACTGCCCTAGTGAGGCCTCATCTGGAGTACTCTGTCCAGTTCTGGGCTCCCCACTTCAAGAAAAATTAAGAGCTACTGGAGAGAGTCCAGCGGAGGGCTGTAAGGATGGTGAGGGGACCAAAGCATCTCTCCTACGAGGAGAGGCTGAGGGAGCTGGGCTTGTTCAGCCTGAAGAAGAGAAGGCTGCGAGGGGACCTAATATATACTTACAAATATCTGAAGGGTGGGTGTCAGGAGGATGGGGTCAAGCTCTTTTCAGTAGTGCCCAGTGACAGGACAAGGGGCAATGGGCACAAACTGAAGCATAGGAAGTTCCAGCTGAACATGAGGAAGAATTTCTTCCCTCTGAGGGTGATGGAGCACTGGAACAGGCTGCCCAGGGAGGTTGTGGAGTCTCCTTCTCTGGAGATATTCAAGGCCTGCCTGGACAAGGTCCTGTGCAGCCTACTGTAAGTGACCCTGCTTCGGCACGAGGGTTGGAGTAGATGACCCACAGAGGTCCCTTCCAACCCCTATCACTCTGTGATTCTGTGATTCTATGGTGTCTGCCAAGCCGCATAGTTCCCTGTGACCATCCTCTCCCCTAGTCTCCATCTGCCTCTGCTTCAGCAAAATCTAGTTAGCCAACATCTTCTCATAGGTAAACCTATTTTTGATGAGTCTCCAGGAACACTTAAATCAGCTGCATATTAATTAATAACTGTATCTACAATGCAAGCAAAGTGCAGTAGCTTTCACTCCTAAAACTGGTGGCCCTGGTTTAGCTCAATGACCAGAGTTACTCATTTGGACTAAAAGGATAGTAGGTTAACTTAGTGTTTCCATATCTCCTTGGGGGATTTACACCATGTATGTATGGGTGGATACAGACAAAATCATGGATGTTTTTGTGAAGAAGAAGAAGAAGAAGAAGAAGAATGACAGAAACATGGATGTTTTTGTGAAGAAGAAGGATGACGGATAATTTTTTTTTTTTTTGCCAGCAGCTATTATTTAGGAGCCTGGCTGAAGGTGCTGAACAACCCTAACAATCAAAAGCAAGATATGTTCACCTCATCAATTGCTTTGCATAAAGTTTCAGCAGCAAAAAGCGATGGGTTCTGTGCACTACTCGAGGTGTGCAGTATTGCAATCACAAAAGCATTGCTTCAGTCTGTTCTTGGGAATGCCGGCCAGCAGTGTCGTGAGGTCTCGAAGAGGGAGACGCTCGCAGGGAGGCCAATGAGCTGGAAGCGTGGTTGGCTTAGTTCCCAATTAACTGATCTTCTGGAAGAAAATAAATCTCAGCGAGGGGCAACTTCTACATGAGAAAAATACAGGAAAGAGCACTGCAGAAAATGGAGATTATTTTCTTGTTCGTATTGAAGAAGTGCTTAGAAATGAACTCATTAGAGGCCTCTGCATTGTACATAAACTGATCAAAGTTCTCTTGTATACTGAGCTAATCTGTCAAGCAAAGGTCCAGAGTTAATCTGTCTCGCAAAGGCCCAGATCTCCAACGCACTGAGACAACCATTACGGGGCAAAGCTCTGCAGATGTCAAACACCAAATCCCTTGGAAAACTGTGAAAAGCCAAGTCTCTTTACCTTGCTGAGTGCTACACATCAGCTTTGCTAATCCCTTACAAAAGTTAAAGCTTTAGAAGCCAAATTCTAAATTCGTATAACACAGTAATTTATTGTCTTTTTATCAAAAAGATACAGCAGAAAAAATCAATTTCAAAAGGGCTCTTTTCTGTGTCTAACTTGTCAATTTTGCAAAACTCTAATTTCCCTTGTGGGAAATTCATCATATTGCAAAAATACTACTGCACATATTGTCTGCTTTTCCATGAATTATATCCAGACTTTTGCATAACACACTGTCATTTTGCAGAAGCAACAGTCTCTATCGATGGATCAAATCCACAATATAACCTCTTCCTCTGCGGTCCTTTAACACTACCCACTGCAGTACATTACTAAGCGTGCTGAAGGTTAATCATATAAAAGGATGGATGAGTTACAATACAGTTACTCTTGCAGAGAAAGTGTTTTTGTCTAAAACCAAGGATTTTAAAAATTCTAAATATGCAAATGAATCATCTGAACTGACTCTCAAAAAATCTCTAGATTGCCTGTAAATATTATGCTTGGTATAAACTTTTGAGGCCACTATAATTTCCTTGCTAAGCATTTCTCTATTTCAGATTTGCTTTCCTCTGCAAAAGAGGAATGTGAAGTTCACTTGGAGAAAATATATGTCCTGGGGGCATTCTATAATGAATGACTTGGCTTTCTCTCTGGAAGTGCTTGTACTATTTTGAGAAATGGATATATAGTGGGGTGGTTACCAGCAGTTCCTTTTGTTGTAATTTCTGAAGTGGAGCTTCTCATGTTTCAGAGGATAATTGATTTTTTAAAATAGCTTTCCTGTAGCTATACAACTCATTTTATTCTGGCACTTCTTTTTTTTTTCTCCTTTTTTTTCCTGCTCTCAGACTCTTAATTACCTTTTGCAATAGTATACACAATCAAATTACACAGCTGCTAGACAGGTAGTTTCCTGGCATCCATTAGCATTCACAACAGAAAAGAATGCTTTTAGAACTTTGTCACAGACACTCCAGTTACTTTTTTTCCTCCATTATTGTATTATTAAAATTGTGCTCTCAATAAAAGTGCTAAAACAATGTGAAATCTTAGTTTGATTGTAACAGCAAAAAATTAGGCTCAGGACTTAAACTTTGTCTGTATTAACATCCCTTTGTGATTAGGTACTTCACATGACTCAGTGCTGTAACACATATAATATTCCTCTAAAGCCCCATGAAGCACATGAGGCTTCAGAGCGACTAGATTTAACCTCCAGAGATCAAACCCATAATTTCATGTCTTTATGGCAAACATTCAAACCGATCTTGAGGAATGTTGTAGATGCTTACCACTGCAATGGGCTCAAGCCTTTAGATCTCATATACACACACATATGTGTACACATACATACAAATCAATGACAATAATGTATTCACAACATAAAGGGAAGAAGCCTTGGAGATGCTGTAAGTAAGCAGATGCAAAAGGAACCAAATGTTCACAACAATTTTGAAGAAACACAGTCGCTGTTTCTCCAGATGCTTTGAGAAGGATACAAAAGCGGTTATACAAACTTGCCCATATCCACCTCATCTCTGCTGACTCTTCTCCCTCCCCATCAGGTCCTTCATAGAGGGTTTTCTCCTACTGGGAAATAACCACTTCTTTTTTTAGCAAAAGCAAGGAGCTGCAACCTTAAAGTGGACAGTCTACACATGGATGACGCCTGATCTTGCTCTGTTTTAGCTTGCTGGGCTTTTTAACTTCCAGACTTAGGATACAAAGAGCATTTGAGATGTATGAAAACGGTGTGTTGCACTTGCTTTTCTCTTTGCCAAGAGAGGTTTTGAGGAAGGAGGAGATGAGTTTAGTCTGGAAGCCGTCTCTGGACAACAGACAGCACTTGAACAGTAGTAGCACGTAAAGAATCATGTTTTAACTATCAATTCTAAGTTGTGGGGAAAGAATCCTAACTCTGAAAAACTCATTTACTCTGACTTAGTGCAAGAGAAAATAATTTGCCAGCCTAGACAGCAAAAATATTAAAAATAACATAAGGCTTGACCTATCACTTATTTGTTACATATTGCATTAGTTTTCTCTACCCATCTCATTCATCATCTTCTGGTCAAAAATTACAGAGAAAACTTTTTTGAGTTCACAAGAAGTCAGTGTTGTGTAGGCATCAGGTATATCAGGAAGCAATGCATCATTCAGCAAAGGAAAATGTTTAATATTGGACTAGTACACTAGACACTACCATCTAATACTGAAGCAACTGATTACCAGAAAATAGTTTTGAAGTGACTTTTTTGGCATTTTTTGTTTGTTTGTTTTAAAATCCTATACTTTCTTAAATACATTATTCAGAAGAACAGTAAAATGCCACAAATGTTTAAGGATTTTTCTGCTTTAATTCTGCAACAGGAAACAAAACTGTGAATTTATATCGCTTTACCAAAAAACGCAGCAGCTATATAACAATTGGACAGAGAGCATCAGCCCCATCCTGAAAAGTTTAAGCTGTGCTCAGCTCACTCAAAAGTTAAAGAATAAAAATGATGTACCAAAACAGTACAGATGTCAGGAGCCTGAAAGAAGTGAGTTTTAACACATGCAGAGAAAGTGTTTATTAAACTAAAAAATTGTTTGGGAAGGCATCATCAAGATGATTGAATATATGGAACAACTTCTGCATCAGGAACATCAAGGTAAATTGGTATTCTTAAGTATCAGATGACCAGATCTATGAAATCACGCATGGAGAAGATGAACAAAGCTACAGTCAGTCTCTGCTTCTTTCAAGAGACAAACTAGGAACATCAAATGAAGCAAGGCTGAAAAAACCCAAAGAAAAAGTAAAGAGAGATGGATCTACACACCCAGTGTAGTCAAGCTGCAAAAGTCCTTGCCACCAAATGCTGTAGATCTGAGAAGTTTATGTGGGTTCAATAGGCAACTTGGGAAAGTTCAAAGAAAACATCTGTGAGAGTTTATTATATTCAAACTTCAAATTAGCATTTCTGGTCCTGGAAGTGTCTTAGCTACAAATCCTGAGAGACTAGAAGAACAGTACGGGGCAGCAACACTACGTTCTCGTGCCCTTCCCTACACCGCTCCTCTCAGATGGAGCTGGCAACGGGGTTCTGGACTGAATGCTCACCTTCGCAGCATGGCAAGTCTCATGGTCTAAGTATCAATTAATAATATTGATTCTTGAGTTGTTTCATTAATGCCAGTGAAAACTTTTTCTAAGCGAAGATCACTTTTACAGGCCCTGACTCCTCGAACTGCCACTGGTTTGATCGATCCATTTAGGCATCAACAAGTAGGGAAAGATCACAGACTTTGGGAAACACTGGCCAGGATGGCTGCTGAAGGGAATCGTACAGCATGCTGTCCAGGTATGCCCCTGGAGTCACCATGTATTGCTGTAGCTCCACACACAACCCAAACACGCTAGCACAAAGCCAAAAAGAACCATTCTAAAGGAACCTGAGAATTTACGTACGTATGCATATACACCCAGAGATACGTATTCTCAGTAGTCTACACACATTAATATACATACATGAAAATCTCTACAGTGGTCGGCCTTTAAAACAAAATACCAAAGCAGAACTATCCCTCATGAGCCAAATCTCAAACAGATTTACATACAGTCATGCCACAAAGCCTTCAAATGAAAACAAAGTTGATGACTTAAATCCCCCCAGACTAGTAGAGGCAGATTTTTGGTAATATTTCTGACATCAGTTCTATTGTTTCTCCCTATAATGCACTGACCTAGATCTGTTGGTGTAATTTTTCAGCTTCTAATACTGATAATATTGCTTTTAGACAGTGGTTTCAGGGCCCTTTTAGGATGAGTTCTTCAAAGCTGTAGCTTAATCCATTCTTTATTAGCTTCTGTAACGTGATTACTTCTTCAGGGCTGGATGGAAGTACTTAAAGGAAATGAGCATTCTGTTACCAAACAGCACTGCTCTACTTCCAAAGCAATTGCTGGACTTCTAACGCTTTAGGGTTGAATGATGGGGATATAAAACAAGAGAAGACACTAACAGAAAAGTTTCATATGGTAAATGTGTTGACACTATGACATTTTTTTAACAAAATTCCAAAAAGTGACAGGTGCTCAGGGACTGATGGCCTGTGACGGGCAATCTTGAGGTCACTGGAGCTGATACTGCTGTAGAGATGTCATTTTATTTTTTAGTTCAAAATGAAAAATTGCTCTCTCTGCGTACTTTATTAGAATCCTGTTGCCACTAGGGGCTAGGGAAAAGTCACATCGCAGTTGCAGATTACCTTTGCGATGCTTCTTCTGTAGCGCACAGGAAAAAAAAAGATATTATCAGATCTACTGCATCTGTCTGACTGTAATTAGATGGGGACTTTTTCTTCTGCCCATATGAACTCCTTCTGCTAATTCCATGAAACCTGTGCTGATTAACACTAGGCTAGGATGATTTCAAGGAATACTTATTTGACTCATAGCTACAGAAAATAAGACATACCTGTTATTGCAGAGAAGTACGTGCTTCAAGGGCAAAGCATGTCTGCCAATTTGACCACAGCTGTGTAATTTCAGATGGCAAAACCAAAATAATGAAGGAAATGAAGAAAGAAAGAAAGAAAAATGACTAATTAATTTCAGAGTTGTTGAAAGCCAGAAATGTTAAAAAACCCAAACCCACTGGATATTATTTTTATAAACATCTGCATATCAGTCCAGCCAAGGGCTGCTGTATGTATTCAACAATAAATAAATTTTTGGAAAGAAAAAAAACATTGTGAAGTTTCTTTAGAAATAGAAATATTTCCCCCAAAATGAAAGGGTGAAAGCAAATGTGTATTGAAGTACAGGGTACGTGATACCACTGGTAAGAGGGCTGAGACCTGACCTATCATAGCATTACCTCAATGACTCTGTTCCTAAACTGGGAGAAGAGAAACAGTCCTCTTTAATGTGCTGTTCATGTCAGAAATGCTGGGGTATGGCCTGACTCAGAGAAGTGCAGCTTGTGACGAGCTCGCAAACAAAACACCACCAAGCAGCACAGAGGCTTATGAAAGCGGTTTTGAAGCTAGACAAACTTTTGAACCCAGTTATCAAAGTACTTATAGTTCCCAACTCAAGGTGAAACAATAATAAATAGATAAAAAGTTAATTGGGTTCTCAAGCCTCCTTAAAAAAACCAAAATCATATTGAATTTTTTTTAAGGAAAAGTTGGCATAGGGCAACAGGCTCTTGCAAAACCTTACTAATGAATCATTCCAGCATGCCACCCTTCACATGTGCAAGGAACAACCAAGTACAGAGCCAAGACATTCATTTCAATAAAAGAAATATACAACATCCACAGGAATGCAGATACTAGGATAAAAACTGGAGACAAACCTGCTGCTGGGGAGCTGAGGGCAGCTTTGCGGTGCCATAGGGAAGACAGGGACGTGGGCAGGATCGCTGCGGCTCACCTGACCGGGAGGGTAGAGCTCACTTGGAGGTCAAGGTCTGCCAGTTCAGGCAGCCACTGCCTCCGTGCCTCCAAACCTCTGGCCTTCAGAAAGGAGCCAGCAGTACGTCTAGGACAGAAGCGCTAACTCCACTTTGGAGATTTTAAAAAAAAATCCTAGGGGAAACTTGTAGAGTTTAACAAACTCTCTGCTGTAGCCCTCTCTGGCTCCGGTTTTGGTAGGTTGTTATCCTGGAAAAAAAACCAACTTCAAGCCCACCATGGCCATAATGTCTAATCTGGCAATTACAAAATGGCAGCATAACCCAAACATGCTCCATCTCCAGTCAAGCCAGAAATAATTTAAATTTCTCCAATCAATTAATTTCACTCCAACTTGCCTCTGTTTATCTATTTGGGGTAGCATCACACATCCCTAAAATGTCATAGTCCCTCTCGGTGTCTTCTGCTGAGTATAACAAAAAAAAATGCGGCTCTCTGTAACGGCTATACCACCATTTCCTTGCCATGCGGTAACCCCTACGATGCATCCCATGACACTGTCCTCAACTGTAAGACACAACAACAGTAGAGCAGGTGAGGTGCAACCGCTCTGGTTCTGCCCCTGCTTCTGGGGTCAGCAGGCGCTTTTTTTTTTTTTTGGAAGAACAGTGCAGACTTTATTCTTTTTTTTGGGGGGGGGTCAAAAGTGTCAGGGAGCAGAAAGTCAAGGAAAGTATCTCTCGCTCTTTCTCACTCGAGCGCTCAGCTGGGGACCGTGCCTATCTGCAGATTCTGCAGTCAGGTTCTCTAATGAAAAGGTGTTTTTATACAAGGACAAACATAACACAGCAGTATTATTGCTGACTTCATTGTAAACCCAGCCAAAAATGTTGTGAATTTATTTTCTTTAATTTAAAATGAAAGTGAGAAGAACGCTAGCAAGAAGATAAGAAGCAGCAGTGGATGACAGTACTGAAAATCAGAAGCAAGAACGAGAAGCTGAGCACAGAGAATGCGATGGCCACCGTCTGGTTCCTCTGCATTAGCTTCCATTAAGGAAGAGACGAAAGCAGCCCAGGCTATTTTGACAACTACAGTACTTCCCTAATAAAAATCAGTCAGCTGGATTTCAGAGCAAACTGCTCCCACCACAAACTTCGGAGTGCAGATTGAAATGTCTTTTTAACGAAAATAAATTCAGCCTTTGAGGCTGTCTGTGTACCTCAAGCCGTTTCAGGAATTCTTATTGTGATAAAGCCCATAGAAAATACTGTGGAGAAAATACTCTACATAGGAAGGAATAAACAGAGAGATTGAGTGCAAGAGAGTGACAACTCATTCCTCCTTGATTTATAATCTAATGAAAAGAACAAGTACGCATTCCACAGGAACTGCTCCCACCTACATCAGGATTGTTTTTTCCTTTGTTTCCCAGTGTATTTGTCCTGCAAATGCAAATTCATTTTCAGCTGATCTTGACCAGAACTACGGTCTCCTGTTTGGTTCTCTACACCATATTGTGAACATCCCCTTTACCTCCTGTTGTGGCCCCTACTAAGAGGGAACATGAGTTAACTTTCGGTAAGAAGCTCAAACATGAGCCTTTGCTTAGAAAGCTTGGAGAGCTTTCTTTGATTCGAGAAGCACCAACATTATAGAATATCCACCCAAAAGCTGGTGGCTGAACTGCGTAACTTCGCCAGGCTGCTTGACTGAACTATTCACCTACCTATCTCAACCCCCCCCACACCAAGGGTGAACTCTCTGTTCTTCAGCAAGTCCACCCTCAAAATTATTTTGAATTCCGACAATTTTCTAAATGTAAACAAAATTATCATCTCAGAATTGATTCCCTATTTTTACCTATGGTACCCCGAGTTCTTTGAATTTAATACAGGCATTATATATTACCATAAATTACATATTAACTGAGTCTCAGTTTTGAGCCTTGTATTATTAAGGAAAACTTACGTTACATGAAGCAGTAGAAAAAAAAAATCAGCAGCTCACGTTAGGGAAACTACACAATCATTGTAAGTGTTCATCTAGTTAGGGAGTACAAGTCTGTTGAGAAATTGTGTCTTTTTCTGGACATTATCTACATACTTTGCCATGTCCTTCTGAAGCACTATGACACTTTTCTAGGGGGGTGGTGTGGAAGAAAAGAAAATTCTAACTGAAAGTCCATCAAGCGTTTTTGGTAGGTTTTCGTTTATTTCCTCAATTACATATCTTGGCAGCAAAGCCAAATAAAGCATTTTTTAAAATATTTTAAATAATATAACTTGTTTTCCTAAGTATTTGATAGTGTTATCAACAGGGAAGACAACAGGGTCTACAGGACAGAGTTTGAAACCTTGAGTTCTGTATTTTGCTTTGCCAAACACCAGGTTTGAGTTGGTCAAAATGTTTCACCTCCTTCCCTTCTCATTCTTCTTTCTCATCTGCTCTATTTCTGCTGTGGCCTCTTCAGAGCAGGAGCTGTTTCTCGTTTTGTGTTTGCACAGTGCCAGCCACAGCAGGAACTTGATGCTGGTTGGGACCCTGCTATGGATGTCCGACAAATATCCCCCCTTCCCCCCCCCTCCAAATGATGGAACGAAGAAGGAAAAGAACGATGTTGCTCCTGCAACAGCTCTCAGAGGTAACAGTGAAGTTCTGTCTCAATTAAACTGCATCCCCATCTACTTGTGTCTTACCATGGAGCTTCACAATATAAAAGTCTGAAGTGGAAGCAGAAGATACTGTCAGGACAGAAGTGATGAAAGGGCTGGGTGAGAGCTGGATTTATTTTCCTTTAGAAGGAAAGCCCTTGTCACTGCTCCAGCTTTCTCTCCTTCCAAAATATTTTGCTCCTCACCGAAGCCCTTGGGGTACTGGAGTCAATATCAATCAAATGCAGCCAATCCTACAATACTGAATTTCAATGTGCTCTTAATAGTACCTCCGCCACTGAGAAATCTTACACCAGAAATACTCTTCAAAGACAGGCATAAGAAGTTGCTCTTGCTGGGCTGGCTTTGAGCAGCTTTGCACTCCCCAGTGTTTCGCAGGGGAACGGCCTTGAGACACCCATCTTGGTGATTTTCCTTTCAAAGTCTTCTTTAAAGGAATACTGCCCAAGGGCAGGGTGTATTTTACACCTTTCAGCATCTGTTTGGGAAAGCTTAAGAACACACTGTCCCAATACGATAAACATTTATGTATATCATACTACAGCTGCAGGTGGCTCTCATGAGTAAAGTACACACAGTCAAGGGCTAGAAATAGTTACACATTATTACAGTTTCCTCAGGAAAAAGCCTCAGGTCAGGAATGCATTTCCTTTATTCTGCTCCCAGGACATAAAGCAGCCATAAAGCTATTCTGATATCCTCCAACATCCACTGTCATTACTTCGGCAATGATAAAAATTTTGTGGTAATATTCATTATTTGAACTAGTATTCATAATGCTTCATACTTTGTTTGATCCATAGCACCCATTTAATTGTTGACCATGGCAAAATTATTTGTCATGTAAAATATACATGGAAAAAAAGAGAGAACTGACTAAATATGACTCAAAACAAAGGTGTTACATAAGACCACTCTTCTGATATCTTGTAGCAAAAAACTCCTGGCTGTATGATAGCTACTGCCATAAGCGTGATGGCCCAGGTCACTCACACCCTCCAAACCGCGCTCCAGCCTGCTGTTCCCGTTGGCACCCAGAGCACATTCCCTTCCTGGTTATTAGGAGTCCTGCTCACACCTACTTTCAGAACTACTACTTACTCAAGATCTTCATGAATGAAGATCTGCATCTGTGCTTTTCCAGCGATGGACGGTATTGTGTTCGCAGTAATTGCTCAGATGCTTTCACCAAACTGTTTTTCAAGTAGCTGAGCACCTTCAGCCTGCAGGTACCTCACCGAGAGATTTATTTTTAGATCCTGTTCAATAGGATTTCATTTTTAGATCCTATTCAATAGCTCTGCCTGTTCAATGTCAACAGTATGGAGCGAATTCTGCTGGGCTAAGCTGTCCAAGAGCTGTAAACATAGGTCTGTAAGCTGCTTTACAGGAGCTGTTTTAAATGTAGAGCTGGTTCACAGAGACTAATACTTTGAACCAGACCAATCTGTAGGGGCGGGTGAGGATATCGTTTTACTAATCTGCTTGACTTCCATGACACGTAAAATAATGGAAACTGCTGTGAAGGGCAAAAGCTGTTGTGAAATGGAAAGCAATGATATGATTTGAGAATATTCGAAATAAGAGGAAGAATATAAATAACTAATCACCTTGACGTTTTTAGGAGGTTACAGATAAGAGTGGTAATGGAAGTTCACATGATGCAATTTATAGGAATTGTCACAAAGCCATTAATAATGTTTCACGTGACAGGAGCCAGCTCACCTTGATAATAAATCTCAGCGACCACGGGCAGTTCACTGGGATGGATAAAGACCCTTTCACAAAAAATGGAGCAAATGGGGCCGTGCTTGTACAGGAGGGCACCAGAGCAGAGTTTTTGTTTTCATTTAGTAGCTTGTTTTCATCAAAGGCAGTTGTATCATTGACAGAAGACAGTTTTATAAGGACTTTTTTTCCCCCTCCCTCTGCTGACAAAATGAAAACCAACGTCCCTAATAATTATTAACAATAAAGTGATGTGAAGGATAACGGCTCTTTTTGCTCTGGTAGATTATGGTGTAAATACCCTCACCTTAATTCCTTTTTCCCTTCACTAAACTCCTCCTGACTTCAGGAACCCTTTAAAAAAATAAATAGTGCCCTATCAAATTTGTCAAAATACCAAGATGCTTTTTAATGGCACTACTATGGCAGAGTCTGTCACCCACTTTTTTATGTGCATGCACAGTAAATGTGGGTGGGGGAAAGGGTTCCTCTCCCTCTTTGGTGTAAGTGAAAAAACGTGCTGCCCCTTAGCGTGGAGGGACCAGAAAATTCTGCCCTGACACAGAAGAGAGGCCCAAAACCTAAACTCCACGCTTGTCTGCAGCAACCAGCCGGGGAACACATAGAACGATAACCCTGTCTGACGTGGTCTGTGATGAAAGAAATTGTACCTGTGTGTACGTTAAGGCTGCTCAGAGCCAGCGTGTCCCATCCCAAGGAAGCAAACACAGACCGAGAGCATTTGGAAAATGCCTAACAAGTCGTATCTTTTAAAAAAATAAAAATCAACAAATAAATCTACTTCAGTGCGAATCAAAATTCGTATTAAACAGATATTTGTTACTACTTCATCCAAGTCCCGGTCAAAATTGATGGAGAAACCCAGCTTTTGTCTTTGCTAACTTGACAAATACTGCAGCCCTCCAGCCCTTCATAGCCACGGAGCCACATCGCCCCTTGACCGCCGGACTCGATATGTGGCCACTTCACAACCGCTTGGATTCGAAATCTGAACCTTTCCTCCTCCCTGCCAGAAGAACAAAGATGAGGATGCTCCACAGAGAGCACCCGTACTGTGAGCAAATCTGGTGGAAATACTTTAAGCAGTCCCTAGTCAGATACAAATGTGTGCTAACAACAGGCAGACTTTTTTTTTTTTTTAAAATGCAGTAATTGATATTTACCTATTACTCGCTAAAACATGCACTCAGCCACCTCATTTGCTTGCTCCCTCCCGCCTCTCCCAGCTGGATGCATCTTTCCCAGTGGCATCACACTGTATCTCAATAGCAACCACGCTCTCGCACAGCGCAAGAAGCCTTCTCGCTTGTGGTACAATTTTCTCTCCAGTAACAACAGAAACAGCAACGGTCAAAGGTCTGAGGCTCCTGTACAGCTGGTGTTTTCTCTCAGACCTATTTTCCCATCTATTCTCTCAAGGAAACCTCCTGGAGGGATGGACAGGTAGGATGATCAGCACAGGACAAGTTACTATTAAACGAGTCACAGCTGCGTTGCTTAATACAGATATAACAAATCTCAACCATCCTTTTCCTGCCTAACCTCCACACCATGCCTATAAGCAGTTTATTTAGTATTTTTAGAGAATTCCTCAGAGCAGGGGCAGGTGACAGCAGTGCTCGTATGCGAGAGCCACACGAGATCCTGCTAACTTCACTCGCATGGACCCACGTCCTCCCAAGCCCCATGACTGCCCTAGGAGAAGACGCTCTCCAGAATCATAGAATCATAGAAAGTTTTGGGTCGGAAGGGACCCCTAGAGGTCATCTAGCCCAAGCTGCCTGCAGAGAGCAGGGACACCACTAACTAGATCAGGTTGCTCAGAGCCCTGTCCAACCTGGTCTTGAATGTTTCCAGGGATGGGGCCTCCACTGCCTTTCTGGGCAACCCGTTCCAGTGTTTCACCACCCTCATTGTAAATAATTTCTTCCTTATATCCAGCCTAAACCTATCCTGTTTTAGTTTAAAACCATTAGCCCTCATCCTGT